>ERZ835880.293-NODE-293-length-57809-cov-5.011688_pt1 | contig 57809 bp, 95 predicted proteins | sample MGYA00519944_ERZ835880 | MGnify/ENA primary metagenome ERZ835880 (study PRJEB31850, sample SAMEA3708787) | human gut metagenome | biome: human gut; feature: human-associated habitat; material: faeces | place: China | collected 2014 ... | reverse complement strand
GGTACTCTGCAACTTCTGTGTCTGTCTGCCACCCCGTAATTGGAATAAAAAGATCGTGTGGATCGACGGAGTCTGCTTTGCCCGCCAGCGCATCGCCGGTAGCCTTTGCGTCGGCAGGGGCGTTTTCGATGCTCAGGGTCTTATCGGTATTTGCTTTGGCCCCGGCCTCTTCCGAGTATTTCTTTGCATTGGCTTCACTGGTTGCAGCGGCAGATGCACTGGATGCAGAAGCATCAGCGGATGCGGTAGATTCATCAGCTTTTGTGGTTGCAATTCCGGCCTGTTTAGTGGCAGTAGCGGCAGAAATAGAAGCCCCGTCTGCTTCTCGTTTTGCATTGGCTGCGCTTGTCTCTGCGCTCTTTCGAGCAGCTTCGACTGATTTAATCCAGTCCTCTTCTGTGCCCACATAGCCATACTTTACAGCAATGGCATAGGCACTATAAGGGCCAATTTCGATTGTTTTGCTCATTCAAACGTCACCTCCAAAATTCCAGAGCCATTGTCTTGCATATTTATTTCGGTCAAGCTATCGCTTTTGACCATATAAAGAATGCCGTTCTTCTGCTCGAAATCCATCCAGCCGCCTTTATTTGCGCTCTGTTCTGCAAGACGGGCGCTTTCAGCAGAGCTTTCGGCTTGTTTCTGAGATTCTTGCGCAGATGTTTCGGCGTTTATTTCAGACCGTTTTGCGTTCAGTTCTGCTTTTTCGGCAGCAATTCTCGCAATGTCCGCGCCTGCAACATCTGAAAGAGTGTTCAACGTTTCGGCATTCATAGGAGTGCCTTCAACGATTGGCTCGTCATTGCGGACAAGGGTGACGACTTCGGACGAGCCGTCCGGTTTAGTCATTGTCCATCGGTTCGGGTACTTCGCTTCTCGGTCAACAAAGTGCATAGTAAGGTTCACCTCCACAGACCGGCTCTGAGCAGTAGATTAGATGGTTGTTGGCTATCGTTTCGATATCAAGCAGAATTTCTTCAACCTGATTGATAATCGTATAGTGCAGATAATTGAGGGAAGTGGGAGTTTCGGGAGTATCGTTTTTGCCACTGCACAAAGAACGAATAGCTTTGATATTGGAAAGCCACCGGGAAGCATCTGCGACAGTCAGGTATCCGTTTACATCCCAGTCGGTTTTGACTGAAACAGATGCATTCAGAATGGCCGCAATCTCTTGGATGCCGCTTTCAATACGGTTGTAGTCCATATAGCTTAGAGCGCCCTTCATGCCGGAAGCCCACTCTGCCTGCTCTTCCTCTGTCCACGTTCCTGCTTTTGCTTTTGATGCAAGCGCCTTGACTTGCGCAACATCGTCATCGGTTCTGTCTGTAATCCACCGGGTCAACGAACATCAGCTCCTTCCAAGAGATATCCTTCGACCGTCCCGTGAAAACAGCCGGAATACTGATAAGAAAAACTTGTAGTCAGCAGTACAGAGGAATAGCCGAACTGGTGATGAACAAGGACGTAATCCAGCGCATCAAAGTGCGGGCTTGCACGATATTCCAATGTAACCTTGCGGCGGTTAGAAAGCACCTTGTATGCTTCTGTCAAAATATTCCTGCTCTGGCTAAGAACGCTTTGAGACAACATTTCATTGCTAACAGTCTGCGTTGCTCCACCCCCTGCCGGGTTTTCTGGGTAAGAATACGTTTTGCTTGTAGTGCTCGAGCCATCGGAAGATTTCACATCAATCGAACAGGTTACATTTTTCAAAGGAGAAGAAAATGCAATTTCAGGCCAGCTGAAGTTGTTGACAATATCAATTTCACCGGCAATGTTTGCTTTTGCAGTAGAGATATCAGGAATGCGACCGATTACGATCACGCCTTCTCTGGTTTGATACATCGCCATGCCAGCTGCGTTGGCAACCATCTGTAAAATATCGGAATCCTTATAGTTGCCTTTATCCTGCTTTGTGATATCCGTGCTATATTGTTTCAGTTCATCGGAAATCTGAAACGTTGCCACGTTGTCGCTCAAAAGCTCCAGCGCATCGTAGGCCATCTCATAAAGAGTGCCGTACATCCTTCCTGTGTAGTTGGAAACCATAAGATAGCCAAAAGCATCACGGGCGGTAAAGCTGGCTTCGATACTATTAGATGGAACATTCCACTCAGACAAGAAGAACTTGCCGCCTGTAATCCATTCTACCGTTCCGTCCAAGTCCATGCCGTACTCCACAGAGATAGGCTGACGCTCATATAGGTATTTGTAAAGGCCTTCCGGGTTTATTGGATTCCACTTCTGCGTGCTGTTATCCACCGTAAAAGTAATGCTGTCATTCGGAAGCTGCCCGCTGATCGGGTCTCTCGTGGAATCATGCTTATACGAAAAGATGTCTTTCTTCTCAAACACAATGAATTGGCCCAGCTTCACCTGCTCAACTCGTGCACGCCGATTTTCCAAGCACCACGACAAGATTTGAATGGAAATGGAATCATAGTTCTCAATTTCCCAGTCAATGTCAGTGGTGATAGAGGAATTGTCCGGCACTGTTTTGGTGGATACAACTGTGCTTCCAGAATAAGCAGTCAGCTTAAAACTTGTTGGCCATTCATTGAATGTTGACGACCATGTAATGGTAATGCCAGGAATCGTCACGGCATGAACTTTACTGAACGAGAGCGTAATGATTGGGTGGTTTGAAATAGAAACACAATTTTCACTAACGTAACCAGCTTCTTGCGATTCCACGCTTCTGTCGAGCAAGGTATAATTGCCGTCCAAAACAGTGAAATTTAATTCTCCGGTAGAATATTTTGTGTAAGTCTGCAATTTACTGTCAACAATAGAGGATACATTGCTGAAGAATGTTTCGCCATTTGTGCTAGGAATCGCATCTTCTTGCAGACCCGGTTCCGTAACGCCATAGGTAATGCGTACAAACATCTCCGGTACAAGCGTTTCGGAAAACTTTTCAATCCACTTCTGAGAAGGCTGTACCATAGGCTACACCTCCCAATATTTCCAATGATAACCGCCTGACGTTTTTAAATGGCCAGTGCAAACGGACGAAATATTATGGCTGCTACATTTTGCCCAATCTCCAGCATCAGCAAGGCAATCAAATATTTCTCCGGTTTCGATACAAAGAACTTTACGAGCTTTTGGATTTTTCCCGCGAGCGTAAACGCCAATTTTGCTTTCCGAAATATGCTTACAATGCTCTGAAGAAAATTTAACGCCTTTTCTTTGATCGCTGATTTTTTTTCTTTGCTCTTCAGTAAATTTTGGCCCGGGCTTTCCAATATGAGCAATGGAAAGCTTCTTTTTCGTTTCTTCGCTTAATGGATGGCCTTTGCCCATATGATGGACTGAATTAAGCTTGACAGAAGATGGATGCTGTTTACAGCCTTTGCGACCGCCAGATGCTAAATTGTAGCCAAATTCAGTTTCGTTTGAACGATACTTTTCGATGTAATACCTTTCCAGAAGAAAAGCTTTTTCCTGATTTGGCGATGAGTCCAAAATATCGACCGAAAAATTTTCCCAGCCATACTTTTGAATGGCTTCATAAAACAATCGAGAATCCTTATAGTGTTTTCCGTTTCTCGCTCGTCTTTCGAGTCTTTGATGGGTAGTACCGATATAATATTTGCCGGATGGAGAAGTGTAACGATAAATTTTATAAACTTTATCCATAAAAACACCTCTATCAACATTCGATGAGTGATAATTCGCATCCAGTCCAGCCCATCACATTGCCGGTTTTCGGCCCACGCCGCCACATACCAGATGTACGGTCTGAAACGTACATCTGCCGCGTATCATACCCGGCTTTTGCCTGATTATAAAAGCGAACAGTGCAGTAAAATCGTGTCGTGAACAGGCTAAGAATAGCGGCCCACTGCTGTGCGGTGAGGTAGTTCCATTTCAGAGATACTTTTGCTACATCATGCCGCACAACAGAGCCGACTACTTTGCCTTGAACGTTTCGTCCAGAATCCACGATGGTGCTAGTGGTTGCTTCGTAAGAAGAAGGTTCTGGCAAGTCTACGCCATTTACCGTTACCAGTGCTGGAATCGCCATAAACCGCCACCTCCTTAGTAGCTGTAAACTTCACTGCCCATCAAAGACTGTCCACGGGCGTTCTGCCGTTTCTCAACGGATGCTGTAATCTGCTTTCCGTCAAGGTAAATTTTGAGTTCCTTGCCACCGGTCAGTTCGTCACCATACCGCTGGAAGATATCGAGGAATGCGTTGTAAGTGCCATTGTAGACAGATTCACGCATTTCCTCTTCGTTGAAATCAACCGTTACAGTGGTGCTGCCGCCATAAGAACCGGAGGATGTGCCGTTGTTCTTATCCCATTCTTTTGTTCCTGGGTAAGAACCATTTTTGTACTTTTCTTGCAGTTCCTTGTACTGCTGTTCGTAGTTAGTTGGGTCTTTGGAATCGTCAAAGCCACTATTGGCCGCTTCTTGACGTTTGCGCTGGCTTTCCGCGCGGCTACTCGCAATATTGTTAGCCCAATCATAAAGAGGGTTGCTGATATGCCCCCATTTATCAAAGGGATTAAAGAAATTGCGTGCGTCAATTAAAGCATTTATTCCAGCAACAATGCCTTGAATTGCCGTTCCGAGAACGCGGAGAATCCCTTCAAATACAATCGAGAAGAAATCTCCGATTCCATACCAAAGATTAGACAGGAACGAAGCGATGCTCTTGTTCTTATTGGCAAAATTGACAAGAGCGCCAACCAACATGCCAATCAGGGAAATAACCAGCATAACAGGGTTTGCATCCATTGCAATGTTCAAACTCGTTTGAGCAGACGTTGCAGCCATAGCAGAAGGAACAAACTGACTAATAAAGCTCGATGCCATACCGGCAATGTTGTTCCAAACACTGCTCAAGCCCTGCGTCAGCCACTGCAAGCTGTTATTGGCAATGGACTTGATTTGCTTTCGTTGCTCATCATCCATTGCATGATAGAAATAGGAAGCAGCCCATGTGCCGAGCTTTTCAAGGTCTCCGTTAGAAATCGCATCCCACAGAGTGCCAATGCTGCCAAAGAAATCAGATTGTAAGCTCTGATCAATCTGCTGCCACTTGGTATCCAGACCGTTCAAGAACCCGGTAACGTAGTTGGTAGCCTGAGCAGAGCCAGCATCAATCAGCGCCTGCCCTTTTTCCTGCACCGTGTTTGCAATACCCTGCATAGCAGTGGTGACGTAGGGGATAGCAGCAGCAATGCCGTTTGCAAGGCCTTGGTCGATGTAGATACCGAACTGTTCAAAAACTTTGGAAGGGGAGTGGATATCAGTCTCAGTGGTGAACTTGTCAATGATAGCTTTTGCAAGGCCGCCGACAGTTTTCTTGGCAGTCTCGATTCCGTTATTGATACCATTGATAAGTCCTTCTACGATATTCTTGCCATAGTCAAGAAATTTTTGTGGCAGATTTTTTATGGTGTCGACAAGACTATTCCACGATTTATCCCAGTTAGTCTTGAATCCAGACCATTTCTGATTCCACCACTCGCCGACACCAACGAACCATTGCTTCAGCCCTGCGCTGGCTTGGTCGAGTGCTTGAATGGGATGCTGCACAAACCCGGGAAGGCTTTCCCACGCGGTCTGAAAATTGGTCTTAAAGCCTTCCCACTTTTCATTCCACCACTCGCCGACACCAACGAACCATTGTTTAAATTCGGCGCTTACTTTATCAAGTTGAGAAGTGATTTTATCCCAATTTTGATAGATGGCAATTCCAACGTCTGTCATTGCACCAACAATCAGGCCAATCAAAGCGCCGATACCCGTACCGATTGGGCCGCCAAGAGAGCCGATAATTGCACCAATGCCAGCACCAGTCATAGTAGAGCCAAGAGGAATTAAAACGCCATTCAATTTATTCAGACCATTCTTGACAGCGTCATAAACGCCAGTCACGAACATGGGAATGCCAGTTACAATTCCACCAACGGCTGCGCCGATAATTGCACCAGCGGTAGAGCCACCAGCAGTTTTAATCGCTTGTCCGACAGCAGAACTGCCAAAACCGGTTACAATAAACTGTGCAATGCCTTTACCAAGAATGGCTGCCCCTGTAGTTCCAATCAAAGCGCCAAGAACAATTTCGGCGAAATTCTTTCCATTTACGCCATTTTCAATCGCGTCTTTGATGCCTGTAATCTCAAGAACGACACCCACCGTAAAAACGCCAAGCCCCAAAACAATGGATTTAAGCGCGTTCATTTTGGAGATAGCGTCCACAATATCCGTAATAAGATTTGTGAGCTTCCAAGCGGCAAGAGCGGTTGCTACAGTCGCTATAAGAGGAAGCATATCTTTGATTTTCTGCTTGATAGCGTCAATCTGCTTTGCAAATTCTTCGTTGTAGTCCTTAAACATATCGTAACCGGACAGGTCTACATCACCCAAGATATTGCCAGCAGATGCACCGCTGCCAGAGCCGGAGCTTCCCTGTGTGGGGTCAATGATGTTCAGTTCATCAAAGCCCATCGTGTAGTCCTTGAGGGCTTTGGCGGCTTTCTTTGTCGAATCGGTTGTTTCGTCCATTGCGTTACCGATGCCGCCAACACTGTCAGCACTTTTGGCAAAGTCAGTGAGCACGACTTTTACGCCCATCAGCTTTGCCACCCACTGAACAAACTCCCGGATAAGTTCAACTGCCGCAATCAGAACAGGGAGAATTGCCTTAAATGCAGGATAAAGCAAAGAACCAACATCTCGCGCAAGACCAGACAACTGTGCTTTCAGAATGCGAATCATATTCGCAGGACTGGAGAGCGTTCGAGCAAAATCGCCCTGTGCATCGGTGGTCTGCTTTAAAATTGCGATGTATCTCAAGGTAGCTTTATCTGCCTGAGAAAGCGTGGAAACCTGTTTATTAAAGCCAAGCGCAAGAAGTTCTTGCTGAAGTCTCGCTTGAGAAATATCAACGCCAAGCTGAAGCATTGGCTCAAGTTCGCCAGCCATAGCCGAACGAATCTTCGTAAACGCTTGCGAAATAGGAATATTTTTCAGCGAAGAAAGGTCATAGCCTAACTGGGTAAGGCTTTTAGACAAAGTATATGCTTGCTCTTTTGCAAGTCCGAAACTCTTTGTCATGCTATAAATGTTCGCCATAGCGTTCATGGCTTCTGACGGGTCGATTCCAAGCAATTGTTCCATCTTGTCAATGAAACCGCTTGCTTCGTTTGTCATGTCACCCATCGATACGCCAAACATATTAGCCGCTTCGTAGAAGTCATTGAACTTTGCAACAGCGTTGCCAAGATAATCAGCAATTGCTTTCAACGAAACCAACTTTGCCATGTTTCGCATAAAGCCGTTCATCTGATTGGACAGACTGAGATAGCTCTTACGCTGCTTCTCGTTGGCTGCGGTCACGCGGTTTGCCTGTGTGACCACTTTGCTCAACTGCGGAGGGAGCTTTGCAAAAGCATTGCCCACCTTGTCGAGCTGAGATGCAAGGGGAGTAAGGGCGGCGGAAATCTTCTGGCAAGAACTTGCAAAAGAATCGAGGTCGGTGGCTTTCAGCTTGTCGGTCAGGTCAGGAACCTTCCCGATCGCATTGAAAGCGCTACCAAGAGCTTTAAGGTTCGATGCGTCCAGAATGGACAGAGGAGCTAAAGCATTAGTGAGCTGAGTGATGCTTCCAGACATGGAGTAGAAATCCACACCGTTCAAGCCGGAGACTGCCGCAGGAATCTTCTTGATTGCATTCACGACCGTGTTGATGCTCTTTGCGCTTGCGGTCGTGTTGACATTGGAAAGCCCGTTCAAGAAGTTATTGATTTTATCCAGCCCGGACATTCCAGCGGATGCCTGTTTCAGCGTTGCAATAGAACTAGCCAGCTTGTCAAGGCTGTTCACAACCTTCGTGACGTTGCCCTTTGTCCGCAAATTAGAAATGGCGGTAGCGAGCTTGTCGATATTAAGCTCTGCGCCCTGCGATTCCGCAGAGATTTCTACGGATAAGCTTGTAATATCAACATCAGCCATCACTACCACCATCCTTTTGCTCCATCATGGAGAACATCATACGTTTGATTCGCTCCTGTGCTTCCGCAGCACGTTGGTATTCATACTCTTCCTTCTCCTTTTGAGTAAGGGGAATCGGTCTATCCATGTACTTGATAGGTCTAGTCCCTTTCTTTCGGAACATATTGCCAACCGTAGAGGAAAGCGCGGATGCCATGTAAAAACCATTTCTCCACGCTTCTGCATTGGCTCTGCGTTCTCGCAGCTCCTCTGCGTCACGGTATACCTTAGCCAGCCAGACATCGCCGTGCCAGAACTGTTCGTATGTCATACCGATGGAGATGTAATAGGCTTCTACATCGTGGAACAGCTTGGAGAAGGAAACCGGTTCTCCTTCTCCGTCTGATTCCTGAGATTGTGCGGTTACACAATCTCCCACGTTGCGTTTTTTGCAGTCTTGTCCTCAGTATCAGTTGCCAGCAGGGACTTGGAAGCGTCCATGAACATCTCAAGCAGAATGCCCATCAGATCTTCCTTCTCCTCGATGTGCTGGAACATCTCATCAACGACCTTGCGCTTGATGCCCTTGTTCCGTGCGATAAAAGCGCCGTAGAACAGGGCACGGGAGTTGGACAGCAGATTGGTCATCTGAGTGTACTGGCCAATCTGAAAACCTGCACGTTCGGTAGCTTCCACGCTGTCACGGGTGAAAGTCAGCTCATAAGTGTTCTTGCCATCGGGGGAATGAAAATTGATAACCTTTGCAGCCATAATAAATGTTCTCCTTTATAAATAGGGGCAGAACCAAATCCGTTGTTCAGTTCTGCCCGGTTTGATTAATTGATTTGTTTTTTGGTTTAGCCACCAGTGATAGTCAGAGTTTCGCTGAACTCAGGCTTCTTGGTAAAGATACAGTTGATGGTCATTTCTACGACCTCGTCAACACCAAAGCCAGACAGACCAACCTGGTGCATACCCTGCCAAGAAAAGCCGGAGCCGTCCTGCATTTTCAGTGCGTAGTACTTCACGGCATTGCTCTCGGAAGTCTCGTCATAGCCAGCTTCCTTGACTTTCTTGTAGTCATCCTTGTTGTAGTTGGCGGTAAAGGACTTGGTGTCGCTCTGGATGATACCAAAGATGTTGACCTGCATGGGGTCAGACAGAGTGGTTGCATCCAGAAGGTTCGGCTCAGAGATCAGGTCGGGCACATCCTTGATGTCGCACAGCTTCGTCAGGGCGGTTGCGCTGTCGCCACAATACAGGGTGGTATTCAGACCGGAGATAGCAGTACTCATAGAATGTTTACCTCCTTAGTTTCGGTAAATCATTCCGTCCTCTCCGATTGTTGCCCCATAGCTGCAATCAATCCGATAGACGGAATTGTTGTACAGCCCATTCAACGGGGCAAACGATTTTCGATAGAAATTGAGCGGTTCCAACACAGAATCCACGATGCTCACAATAGAGCGGGCTTCTGCAATGCGTCCGCTGGTTTTGTTGGAATAGACACGAACACGCAGGGAAACGGCAGCATACTTGCTTCGGCTGGCAGAATCCCGATGAACCGGCAGATTGCTGTTTTCCTCTATCTGCACACACGGAAACTTCTTGACGTTACTGTCATTGATTTCGCCAGTGACGAAGATGCCGGGTACTTGCTTTCGCAGTTCCTTAGCAACAACCGTGAAAATAGAATTGAAATAATCAATCAACTATTCCAAACCTCCCTCCACGTTGCTTCTACCTGAGAAGCCATTTCTTCAACAGCCCCCCACATAGCCATAGCTGGCTCGTTGCCATCGGTGTAATTCAACTGGCCTTTGCCATCCACCTGTTTGACGGGCGTGCCAGCATTGCCAGGTTCGCCGTAGTAGTACCAGCGGCGTTGTGCGCCGTGTCCTTTACCGTAAGAGCCATGCGCACCGACATTGGGCGGAAGTTGCCCGCCATATCCGTTATGATGTGCGCCTGTACCGAACTCAATAAAAGCAACTGCTTTTCCTTCGGCAATGATGGTGCAGGTGTTTCCGTTTTGCTCAACACGACAAGAAACATCGTTGCTGCCAGCATATTCGGCATTAGCAAAACGAACTTTTGCAACATCAAGTCCCTTGTCAGCCAACGCCCTCGCAAGCTCCTGTGCTTTTTGATTCAGGGTGGCCTTGTACTCCCGTATCTGACGTTCCGCATCACGAAGTCCGGCATCGCTCAACCTCACTTTAATTTTCACTTGCAGCCACCTCCTTCAGCGCATACAACGTGTCCGTGATATGCTCTGCGACCTTGACCACAATGTAATTGAAGGGCTTTGAAACGTCCGTCTGAAACCAGACGTGTGTGCCTTCATAAAGCGGTGTGTTGCGCTTCTTGCTGGATGAACTGACAATGTAGCTGTAATCCGTGAACGCTCCAAAAGGGTTCGCCTCCGCAGCGCCGGTAGGCGGGCTGACGTTCAGCATCAGCTTTGCAGGGGCACTCCACGTCTGCGATGTTTCGCCGGTTTCGTTTCCCCACTCGTCAACAACAGGCGTTTTCTCGCCAACAGGGTTTGAATACCACAGCGGACGCTTGTCCAGAGGGCTTCCATTGAACATCAGCCGATAACACCTACTCTCGGAACCACTTCATTCAGCAGGGACTGCGCCACATCAGAGCTTTCCCACACACGAGTAATGCCGTTGTTGGTATAGCTCGTTTGTCCGTTTGCTCCGATGTGGTTGTACAGTTCCGCTGCGATGCGTATCTGCAACGACTGATACTGCAAGGGCAACTCGTCCGGCCTGTTGCCGAAAGGGTAGCCCTGTGCAAATATCTTGTCTTTGGCGAAATCAAGCAGCAGGTCGAAGAGTGAGTAGTCCTCGTCCGTGACTTCACGGTCAAGTGCAGGAGCAATGTACTGCCCCAGCTTGACTGCCGCTTCGGAATACTGGTCTCCCATGCTGCTTTCCTCCTTTCGCCTTAGTAAGCCTTGATGCAGTACACAGCGTCCATGCGCTCAAAGGACGGCAGGACGATTTCAGAAGCATAGATGTTAGTGTTGACAGGATGCACGGTCAACTCGGTGGTAATGGCAACGCCGGTGTTCACAATGGACACGGATGCGCCGGACTGGCCGGACATCAGATCGGCTTCCTCAGGGGTAGTGCCATACCAAGTCGTACCGAGTTTGCCATCAGGAGCCAGAACAACATAACCGTCAGGAAGATATTTTGCGGTGTCACCACCGCCTTCAGGACGATACTTCTTGTTGTAGGTGAAAATCTCAAGGCCAGTTGCCTGACGAACAACTTCCTTTGCTTCATTCGCGGTGAGAACGGAAGTGGTTCGATTGTTGATGGTAAGGAATCGGTTCTTTACTTCATCAGCAGCAATCATCTTCGCGAGCGTAGCCTTGTTCATAAAGACGCGAGTGACTTCTTCACCAGTTGCATCATTGACAGCATCGGCCGCAGCAATCAGGTCAGAAATAGGCGTAGCAGAAGCAGGAGTGTCCCACTTTGCGGAAGTTGTCAGTGCCTTGTAATTGCTTTTTTTCCACGTTCCATCAGGGTCGTAATTGTAAGTGTAGTTCACACCGTTTGCCTTGATGGTGATGCCGGGAGTGCCATTTGCAGGAGCCAGCAACTGCCAAATCATACGTTCAGGCACGATGCGTGCGCCGGTGACGAGATCGCTTACATCATCATAAATGCGCTTCACAACGTCACGGGCATAGGGGTCGTTGCTGTCGAGAACACGCAAGATTTCCTGACGGTCTTTCTCACCCAGATGGTAGCCCTCACGGAAGAACGGCATCTCGGTCTCATCGAACTTGAAGCCCTCACGGGTGCGGAACGTAGCCTTTGCGTCAAATGCGCTGGGCATCAGAGACACGCCAACACCCTTGTGGCCGCGAATCCACTTCAGGTCAAGACCAGCCTTTTTCTGAGCGGGGAACAGTGCGTCAGATGCAAAGGGCATCGCATTAGTAGGGTCATTCGTCCAATAGGCGGCAATCGCAGCCGGGGCAAAGACTTCCTTAAGATTCAGTGCCATGTTGTTTTACCTCCTATTAAGCGTTCACGCTGATGTTGTCACGGCAGAAGATGCCAGGAACGGCAGTCTTGAGTGCCTTGATTGCGTCAGCGTCAAAGGCGAAGCTGGAACTTGCCGCTGCCTTCTTGGTGTCGATAACACCACGAATCAGCAGGGCGGCGTTGGGGTTCTCTTCCGGGTCAACGTCATACAGTAGGATGCCGTCAGCGTTGATCGTCTTAGAACCAGTCTCGCCAGCAGCAACAGCTTTCTTGCCAGCCAACGTCATGGGATAGCCAGCCTTAACCGCAGCAGTTTCGGTCACGGTAAAGGGAATGGCGGTGTAGTCATTGGAAGCAAGGATGGTATCGTTGATTCCGTTGACCGTGTTTCGGGTAAACTTCATGTTTTCCTCCTTGTTAATGGAAAGCACTCATTGCGTCACTCGATGCCTTAGAAGTATTTACGTTCTGCTGTGCAAGGCTCTTAGCAAACGCCACGCCTTCGCTGTCAGAGCCGCCCTTGCCATCCGCACCCGGAGGCGTGGGCATATCCTTCAGCAAAGAAGCCTTGTATGCGGTGTCATGGGCGGTCATAAACTCCGACTGGAACTTAAACACCTTGTCCATGTCGCCATCAGCCAGTGCAGATGCAGCCTTGCCAGCCAGTTCAGTATCATAACCTTGTGCAACAAACTTCTCACGGTAAGATGCAAGGGTCTTTTCCTTGACGAGGTTCTCCTTGTCGGCAGTCAAGGCTTCAATCTGCTTCTGCATCTCTGCCAGCTTGTCAGCCTGTTCCTGTGCGGCGTTTTCGTCATCGGTACGCTTTGCTTTGAGCTGCTTCTTGTACTCGGCTGCTTCGCTGTTGGCTTTCGTCACGGCGTTGCGCAGCTTCTCGACCTCTGCGTTAGGGTCTGCAACCTTTTCCAGCGCAGAAATGATTTCATCGGCGGTCATGCCCTCTTTGTAGGCATCACCAAGCAACACATTAAGTTTCATATCGTTAATTTCCTCCTGCGTTTTTTTACCGTTGCTTCCCTGCAACGCTGCGAAATTTGTATCCCGGCTTCCCTGCCGGAATATATCAGCCCGAAAATTCGGGGTGATTCTTTATTCCTTTGGATAAATTCTTTTGTACGGCTCAATGCCGCTATCCAAAATAGATTTTTCTCGCGCCGAATTTCGGTCAGGGTGTGTCCATTTGAATTTCCCACATTTCGTGCAGATATACTCGCACTCCATTTCTCGTGGTTCGTTTCCGTTGATACCGTGCGTCCAATGCCAACGAGAAAGCGTATAGTCATGTTTGCAAAACAACTGTTTCCAAAAATCACGCATCATCTTTTTCTCCATCCGCATTGTTTGGTTGTTTATCAGCCATGTTCCCGGCATTTATGTCGGGAACATCCTGTTTAGGCTGTTCCTGCGGTCTCGGTGCTTTCCCATCCTTGCCTAGCTTTCCAGCGGCAATCAGGAAGGGCTTGCTCATTTCGTAAGCAGCCTGCGGGTCAGGGAACAGACCGGGCGTAGTGAACGCCAACTGCGGGTCAATCGGCTGCTGAATCATCTGTGCGAAAATCTGAACCTTGCTCTGCTGATTATCGTACTGACGGCGGGGCAGCTTGATGTTGATGTCACTTGCCATCAGCTTAGAACCAGCCGTATCACGCAGGATTTTCAGCATTACAGACAAGCTTTGACGTTCCGAGAACTTGAACATATTCTCGTACTGCTGCGCCCTTGCTTCGGTGTGATTCCAGCCGTTGCGGACGATGACTGCGCCCACGTTGTCGGATGTTGCATTCTCACTGCCAGTGGCACTAGGCATAGCGGTCAGACTGCGGTACACGTTCAACATGGAATCAAGCAAGGTCTGGCTCTGCTGCTGGTCAAGCTCGTTTGCAATCTGTGAGACGGAAGCAGGCAGACCAGAAGTGGATTTCAGGCACATTGCGCCAAGTTCCTTCACTTGGTCAAGAGCATCCTTGTCCACAAGGCAGTTGGTGAACACCATGATGGACTGGATAAACTGTGCTACACCGTCCAAACGGTTGCTTTCAAGGTCGTTGATAGCATCCAGCACGGGGATTGCAGGTTCAAACAGGCCCATCCGCTCCGGGTTCAGCTTGTATTCGACCATCGGCAACATTCCAAGAGAATGGTTCTCCGATTTCGTAACCTTGCCGTTGTCGATTTCAAAGTACTGGTTTGGCGTGTACACGCAAATCAGGTCGTTCAGGTCATTCTGATAATTGCGTGGGATGTGCAGCACGTTGGCAATGGGCTTGTGTCCGATGCCGGAGTTGTAAATCACATACGCCATATCCGGGTCGGGAACGTCCACCAGCAGGGGTGTTTCGTCCGGGTAGTTGCCGCCATACCCCTTGTCGGGAAGAACAATGCGGTATCCCTGTCCACACTCCAACATCCACTGCCAGAGCCGCCGATCAAGCGCGTCCTTGCCCTCATACTGCAAAGCGTTGGACAGGCGGGCGATTTCCTCACCATCACCTGTTGCCGTTTCAGACCGCACATAAGAGCACGGCGTGCCGCTCATATAGCCTGTGTAGAAGCCCACGCACTCGTTGGCGTGGTTCTCGACAATGCGGTTGGTGATTTCGGCGTGGTATTCCTTCGTGCGGAGGAGAACAGGCTGACTGCCCAAGTAGTAGTTGTGTAAGAAGCGAATCTCATTCTTGTTCAGCAGATGAATAGGCTCTGCCTTTCCCATTACCACTTTCAGAACATTCTCCCGATTGATTTCCGTCTCCGGCGTTTCAATCGGTCTACGTCCGGTCAGCGGATTATTCAAAAAGCCATCAACGACCATCTGATACTCAGCCATGTGTTCCTCCTTTCCGGCAAAATAAAAAGCGCAGCAAGACAAACCCGTTAAGGTCTATCTCACTGCGCTTACAACTGCGCTTCAAAAGCTATTTAGTTCTTGAACTTTGGTACGGAGACCCATGTTTCTTTTGGAAGGTTGGAATTTCCAATTGTAATCCAATGGCAAAGAGGGCACAGAAGAGAGAATTTGCCTTCTACTTCGCCAAGATAACGTCCGCAATCACACGAATTGCCGTTTGCGTCTTTCCGAGGACGCTTGCATCTGACTTTTGCTACCATCTGTGCTCCTTTCGTTGGATTTCTGGAAACAGGCTGTTGAGCACAGACCTGTCAGAAGCTACTGGGAAACTATTCGCACTTCCAGCCGTGCTATTCTTTGCCCGAAGAAAACCATTGCAGCCTTTACATTCAGTTGTCGGACAGATGTAAACGAGTCAGCTGCAATTTTGGTGTTGCATAATGGATTTGAACCAATGTATGTCCGGTTATGAGCCGGATGCTCTAGCCTGACTGAGCTAATGCAACATAGAAACCCGGCTTGATTGGTTAACCGCTGCTCTTTGCAAAAGGAGAAAATTCAAAAAAGCCTTTTACATCGAGAGCCGGGAATAGCGGTGAGGTGTCAAAAGAGAAATCCCATGCAAAGCAAGAGGATGGTTGTGCTGCGTAGCGGGTTTGAACCGCTTCGTGTCAGTTGGGGGAGTACAAACAACGTTCCGTCCACTCGGAAACGCAACATATAATCCCCACGACAGAGAAAGGCAGCTGTCGTGGGTGAGTAAGAAAGGAGGGTATTACACAACAAATGACGAGTAAAAATGACTTAAAAATCTCGTCAACGCAATACCTAGAGGAAGCTGCAAATCTTCCTGGTACTATTGTAAGCCATGTCAACAGGCAAATCAAATTTTAATGCCTACGGAACCGGCTATTTAGGGGAATTATTAAAATGGCCTCTTGACAGGCTCGATTTTACTGATTCCATTGTAAAGTTCATCGGCAAGCTGTGCCAGACTATCCGGGGCATCATCGTGCGGAACTTTGCCAAGCTGCGTGAACATCGTCACCTGTTCCATGAATGCCTTGTACTCTTTCGACTGGTGCTTCTCGTCAAGGAAATAGAACCGCTTGATGTCCGGCGCATACTGGATGATTCTGGACAGCTTGCTTTGACCGCTTGGCGCACGCTGGCTACGAACAGAGCAGTGATAGCCCTGCTGCCGAAGCTGGCTGTCCACCACATCACAATATTCATCACCGCCGTTGTTGGCTTCTCCACGCACCACGTTGATTTTATGCTGGATAATTTTGCCCACGACTTCCGGTCTGGTCACGGTCTTATCGCCGTTATTAAACACAAGGTCAGGGATAAACACAGCATCGCCGTACACATAAGCAATAGGGCACGCGGTGAAGTCACCGCCGCCCCATGCAATATCCATGACCATGAGCTTGCGATCAGGCTCTCCGTCAGGCAGAATTCCGTTAAAGTATCGCAGCTCATCGGCAGGGAACAGCAAACCTTCACGCTCAACAGGCTGGTTCATGTATAGCGCTTTCCAGCTCATTTCATCCATGACCTCACGTTGCTTGCGGAGCGTTTCTGTGCTATATCCCACACCGTAGTCATAATCAAAGTTCGATTCGTCCTTTTCGTTCATTGCTGGCATAACAATGAATCTGTTCCTGTCGGAATCGCCGTAGTTTTGCTCTAATCGTCCAATAACATCATGGACAGACCAGCGTGTAGCAATATGCAGTTCCTTGCATTTGTTGCCGATTTTACGCTGTCTAAGGTCGGTTGTGTACGTTTCCCACAGCTTATCAAGGCGGGGTTTGGAAAGTGCCACTTCGATACCTGACACAAGGTCATCGCAGTAGAGAAGCGTAGATGCACGGTACAGACCAGCATTACCAGTGCCAATAGACGTAAATTCTAGCGTTTCAAAGCGCTTTCTCTTGCCCAAGTCGATGCGGCAGTCCTTCGCATTTGTGTTCGACACAGTAACGTCCGGGAAAACATCATTCCACAGGTATTCTCCGTCTTTGTCGAATATACGCAAGCACTCGTCATAAACGCCACGCACAAAGCTGTTCGAGTGAGATCCTGTAAGCATCGGTTCGTCTGGATTTCTTCCAGCAAGCCATGTCAAATAGAAAATAGCTAGAGCCGTCTTGCCACAGCCGGGGGGCATTGAGATTGCCAGCAAGTCCAGTCTGTCATCCGCAAGGTCTTGCAAAGCGTTCGCAACGGTTCTTAACACCTTTCTTCTCGGCTGATAGAACTTTTTCTCCGGCGCACGATTCCATTCAAGGTAGATGCAATAGCTGTCAAACACATCCTTTGCTTCAAACAGGTACGTCCGGCTAATAATATCATAGACCTTTGCCACGTCCTCGCCTGTTTTCATCTTGCCCATCATGGCTGCACAGACAGAACGCAGCTCACCGGAGTATTTGTAGGCATCGAACCGCTTGTCTTGCGGCAAAGCGTCTCTCAGGTTTACCACTGCCTGAAACCAGTCCTCGTAGACCTGCGCTTCTGTCGGATTCTGCTTTGCATACGCTTTGATGCTGTCGATGATGGCAATGCACTGTTTTGGCTGCATAAAAAAATAGGCACCCCCTACCTGAAAATGTAAAGAGTGCCTACAACTGCACAAAAATTAAATATTCGGGTTTATTCTAAGTTGCGAACAATGTCACCTCGCGGCTTTCGCACGGTTTGCATCATAATCAGCAAGCATAGACGTTGCAATCTTCATGGCTTCTTCTATTGTAGGAGCCTTAACGAATGCCATGCATCCAAACATCACCCCGCTTGCGTTTGTTTTGCTATCTGTTGGAATGACATGGATTTTTTTGTTTTCTCGTTTGGCAATCCATGTAGGAATATTCCATGCTTCTTCTTTCGCCTTGCGTTCAGCTTCCATTTTTTCACGGACTTCCTTGAAAATAACATCAGCTTTCCGCTCTGCATCTTGCTTAGACCACGCATCGACATAAGCGAACCCGTGCCAGTGACCCATGATAACATTTTTCTCAACGTCATCTAAATGCTCTTCACAGCAATCTGCGCCACCATAGGCATAAACCGTATAAGTGAGTGGTTTTTCCGTCAACTCTTCGTTATCCTCGTATTCTTCAACATCAGCATCGTACATCTCTGCAATTTTCTCCGCACGTCTACGGCTCTCGGTCAGAGTAATGATGTGATAATCCTCGTATTCACCGCTTGTCACTGCGTAAAGTTTTCTAGCCATACTTTCACCTGTTCTGTTCAGCAATCCGATACCATGTCTGGCGGGTCACGCCAAGCTGTTTTGCGGCATCGGTGACGGTCAGCAGACGTTTTCCCACCTGTTCGTGCAGAATATCAAAGAGGTTGCGGTCATACTCGGTTGGCTTGCGGCCTTCCCTGTAATCGGGACGCTGACTGGCAATCTTCTTACCCTCTCTGGTGCGCTCAACAATCATGTCACGCTCAAACTGGGCAAACACAAGGAACATACCTCTCATAGCCCTACTAGCAGGGGTGTTATCCATCACACCAAGATTCAACACGTTCACCCGGATTCCTTTTTCAATCCACGAATCAATCAATTCATACCCACCGACAAGGCTTCTGGCAACACGATCTAGCTTCGTCACAACGATTGTATCGCCGCTCTGGACTTCTGCTTCCAGCTTGTCCAGTTCCTTGCGTTCCATTTTAGTGCCGGTATATACCTCTTTGAAAATCTTGGTTGCACCAGCAGCCTTGAGGGCTTCTTCCTGCGATTCAAGGCTGTTGCCGTCAATCGCCTGTCCAGCGGAACTAACACGAGCGTAACCGTAGATCATTCGGGTTCACCGTCTCTTTCCAGAACTTTGAGAACAAATTCATCCGACGCAACATCAGCTCCAATAGGCTGAATCACAATCTGGTACTTCATTTCTTCTAAAAGCATTGCCATTGTGGACAGTTTCAAATCGTCTGCATTAACGCGGTTCGTTACATAAGAAGAAACATCATACTCCATCTGTCTTGCAAGTGATGCGGAGGTATATCCTCTGATTTTCATAACGGAGCGAAGAATATCCCCAGAATTAACTTTATTTTTGGTTGCGCCACCCTTTTTCTTTTCTGCCATTTTTACCGAGCCTCTCTTTCGGCTTAATAATAACACATTCTTATGTTTATGTCAACATCTTCTTGTGTTTTTTGCAAAATTTTTACTATCAATAGGGTGGTCAAACGGCTGTAAACTTTTTTGTTGCTTTACAAACTGTATACCTGAATAGTAGCCTTACGAATTATCGAAAAATATACTTTCGAGTGCCACCATTAAAGTAAACTAATCCGTTTACAAAATCGCTATCAAATAACGTAAATTTACGTTAGAATGCGTAAAAATCAGAAATATCTGATGTAAATTATACAAATTGGGCTGTTGACAACTATATACCAAGCGTCTATAATCTAAGACAGCAGAACACATGATGAATCGACCAGCAACGGTAGGTTTATCCTTTGTGGCATAAAAAATAGGCCGCCAGCATACCGACCAAAGTAGCACTGACGACCTATTCCACCACAAAACAGAAGCTGCGCAACCAAGGGCGCAGTCTCGGTTTCTGTCAATTATTATAGCAGAAGCAGACCACTTCTGCAATAGAAAGGAGCAAAAAACATGAATTTCCCAACGACAACCGAAGAATTTCTGAAAACTCTCGCACACGGCAAAGAGCCGACCAACGAGGACAGGGAGTACGCAGAAGCGCTAGGTAAGCTGTCCGAACTGAATTACCGGGCAGGGTACGAAGCCGGAGCAGCCAAAAACAACAGTTAAATTTTGTGCAAGTCTACAAACTTTTGGATTTTGTACAGATACCAGTACTACATTAAGCGTTTGCGTAATTGACAAACCACAACATATTGCATATACTGGTTGCACTTACATGAAGGGAGGTGAGTTTATGTACAGTCCTTATCTCGAACGGCACAATCACACGTTCACTGTTGCACTGACCGAACGGCAGTTCCAGTGGCTGAAAGCCTATTGCACCGAACACAAGGTCGCACAGGCAGCAGCCATCCGTGACACATTCTTTGAAGTGCATCCAATCTCGGAGACCAATGAAAACGAAAAATGATACGCTCGCTGAAGTTTGGCGACAGAAGCGAACGTATCATAACACATCCAGAGAGTATAGACCCTCTTTGGGCTATTATACCAGAGATGGCCTGCTCTCGCAAGATAGAAAGGCTAAATTTCTATGAATAATAATCTTGAAACCATCCGAATCTTCTCCGAAGATGTTATCCCCGTGTACGACACCGACACTGGTGAAAAGGTAGTGTTGGGTCGTGAGCTGCACGAGCGGCTCAAAATTAAAACCGCATACAAAGACTGGTTTCCTCGTATGTGCGAGTATGGTTTTGTTGACGGAAAAGACTATGGCTCATTTTTGAGCAATAGGTCTGATGGGCTTGCTGGAAAGCCCAGAACCGACCATATTATCACTCTGGACATGGCAAAGCACATTGCAATGATTCAGCGGACACCTGAGGGCATGGAGATTCGTCAAAAGCTGATTGACCTTGAGAAGAATGTGTCAGCCAACCAGTTCGCAGGGCTTTCTAAGGAGCTGCAAGCAATCCTTGTGATTGACCAGCGCACCATGAAGCAGGAGCAGCGCATTTCCGCTCTTGAGAACACTATGACCATCGACTACAACCAGCAGCGTGTGTTGAAGCGTGTCGTGAACACGGTAGTCATCAACGCTCTTGGCGGCATGGACAGCCCGGCCTACAAGAGCCGCAGCGTCTCTCAAAAGCTGTTCATGGAATGCAACCGAGACATTCAGGACTGGTTCAATGTAAACAGCAGAAACAACGTGCCGAAGAAGCGGTTTGATGAAGCTGTCGAGTACATCAAGAAGTGGAGACCGTGTGCGAACTCCGTTATGTTGGTTCAGGTCACAAACGGCCAGACCCAGATGCCCATGTGAAAGGAGAATGGATATGGTTAACGGCGATAAGTACGAAAACCTTGAAGAATACATCAGCGATACTCTGGAAAACATGGAGTGGCTTTGGAGAACGCCTGACGTTGGAGAAACCTACAACGGGCGAGTGATCGCTTGCAACGACAAAGAGGTTGCGTGTGGCTATCTCTCCTACGAAGCAGACGAATACGGCGATTTGAGACCGTACCTGTGCGACAACGGCAAGATTGTCATGCGTGACATTAACTATTTGATGCCGATGCCGAACGTGACCAGCGCATTGAAGAAGTAAATAACACATAAGAAAAGCCAGCGGCTAGATGTTCTCTAACCACTGGCTTTTCTTATGTGTTATATGTCAGTCCTGCAAAGCGATAATTTCATAGGAACTGTATCCAGTAAATCCGGACAATGGGTAAAGTTCAAACGTTGTTGTCTGTCCAGAAGGAAGCGCATCGGTTATGTATGTGCAATCTCCACCAACCGGCACTTCGTTGCCTTCCGTGTCCTTCATCTTGTAAATAACGATGACCTTTATCCAATTGCTTGTGAACTGGCTGTTATTTGTGACCTGACCTGTATAGCGCAAATCATACCCAGAGCCACGTTTAGAGACATTCGTGACCGCAAGCTCTCCGGCACGAATCGCTTGATTGGACGCACTGGCTTTGTGGAAATTCCGCTCATTCGCACTAATTGTATATTCCATTCTGGTTGGAGTAATACCTTCAGAATCAAACGACACATATCCAGCGTACCAATAAGAGTCTCCCTCTGCAATCCAGTCAAGGGTTTCTTCATCGGTTTTTAATACTGAACCGTCAGAACCGAAAACAGAGGCTTTTAGAGATACAAAATCAACGGCGTAATCGGGGTACGTATTCTCAACCAGTACAGCGTAGTAGACATAGTATCTCGTTTTACCATACTCGTATTTGGTTTCAAGGTGACTATGAGATTCCTTAATTTTAACAGTTCCTTCTTCGTTAGTTTCTTCTAATTGAGCAGGGGATGCAATCTCATCCGGCTTTCCAGCAGCCATTGCGTACAAAGGCATTGTTAAAAGCATAGCCGCCGCCAGAGCTGCTGCAATGATTCTCTTTCTCATTTTTGATTCTTCCTTTCTTTGGCCAAAATTTTATATAACGCTTGAAATACCATGTGCCATAAGATACACACCAAAAACCAAAAGAGCAGCGCCGATAATAATGCCCCATATTGAAGCGGCAATCTTTTCGTTCTTTTCTCTCTTTTCTTTGCTCTTGTCATTCTTTTGGTTCATTACAGATTCCTCCCTTTCAAGGCTTGTAAGGCAAGTATAACACAGAACACAGACCCTTTGTAGGGGTCTTTTTATTTTTGCGGGAAATTTTTGAGATTGACAATAGGGGGTGGGGTGTTTTTCGCAGAAAAGAGGGGGTGGTAGGAAGGAGAAACGCCTTTTTTGAATTTTTTCTACGCGAGGCATTCACCCACCCCGCCCCTGGCGCTGCCTGTATACCCCCCAGGTCATCCCCTGCCAGACCCAGCGCACCCGGACGGGTTGCACATCACAGACGGCAGGGCAAACCATGCAAGACACGGCGCACCGGCACACACGCCGCCCGGACGCTGGACACGCTGCACCGGTCTGCACTCGATACCAGACAGGACACGCGGGGCAGATCAGGACGGTGGTGCAGTGCTGGAGTGTGTCCGAAACTGTGCAGATTTGGACACACCCAAACATGAACGATTTTCAACACAAGAATGTGTGCAAAACCATTGACATAAACACAAGAACGTGTTACTATATAGACAACACAAGAACGTGTTACACCACCACAAAACAGGAGGACAAAAACCATGATGAACAATAAAGAGATCGATTATACCGCCCGCCCCGTTCCGGGTGACTATGAAGGCCGTAGCCATCGCGCGTGTGTATGGTACAACAGAGCCCGCGCCGCGTTTGACCTTGCCACGCTTGACAAATTAACAACCGCTGATGACAAAGCCGCTGACCGCGTCCCTACTGAGGCATACGAAAAAGCAAGAAAGATCCTTGACAGCGTGCAGCGTTGGGGGCTTGCAGATGCAAGAGCATGGGAGCTTGACAACGACAGCCGTTATTATAACTCCGAGTGGCTCAAAACCCGACAGGCTCAGCTTGCAAAACGGCGTGTAAAGCTCAACAAAGAGCTTGCAGAATACGGCTTGCAAATTGACAGTTACGGCTTGTATCCTTGCATTCGAGAGATTACCAAGCCGGGAACAGATATGTACTTGCTTTACTGGTTTTAATGGAGGGTATAAAAATGAACAAGCTTGTTTTTGAAGTGAATAACGGCGAAACGTTAGAACTTGTGCAGCGGGAGGATAACGGAACGACTCTTATTTGTTCCCTCGATGCACCAGACAACGAAGCGTATATAAGCGCTGGTGACTTTGTGCAGCTGATTAACCTTTATCGCCACTGCAAGCGGTACGATATTAAGAACGATTGGATTAACCCCAACGGCAAAAACACGGAGGTATAAACCATGACAAGGACAGACGAAATAAACGCTGAAATCAGAAATCAGGCCGTTCGCCTGTATCCAAAGTGTGCCGGGCTGTTTGAGTTGCCGTTGATGGTATACACTCAGATTGTAGCGGATAACCTGACCCGCTCCAAGCCCTACCGTCTCAGCGTTGAGCGGTGCAAAAAAATTATTTTGGCTATGCCAGAATTTGACTAATGGAGGGTTTACAACATGATTACTTTAGACTTTACCCAGTGGGCGGCGCTCTGATATATTGGCGGCATGGTCAGCGGTGCGCTGGTTATGATCGCATTTCTTAACAGCTAAGGAGGGCTAAAAAATGACGTTGTTTGAAGAAAAGGTGAACGAATACCGCGAAAACAAGCGGCTTTTGGAAGAGCTAGAGGCAATGAACGAGAGCATTAAAGCGGATATTATCTGCATGATGCAGGGCGCGCCAGAAATGGCACAAGGCACCGCAAAAGCCATTTACAAGGACGTGCAAAGCGTCCGGCTTGATAGCAAGCTACTCAAGACGTTGCACCCGGATGTTTACGCAGAGTGCAGCAGCAAAACCACCTACAAGCGTTTTAGTGTGGTATAAGGGGGTGCAATCTGTGATACTATCCGCACTTCTGTTTTTCTTCTGGTTTTTCAGCGCACTTTTTAAGGCCAGCAAATGAGCCGCCCGGACACTTTAGCGGGGCTGCACCGTAAAGCAACCCTGCCCCAGCCAAAAAAGGCAAAAATGTTTTGCAAGTCCTGTTTTTAGGGCTTGCAGTATGATATACTGTGAAAAAGGGCAAAGGCCCAGAAAGAAGGCTGCAAAATGACAAGGTTTGAAATTGACCGACTGGAAGAAGTTTTTCAGTATCTCGAAAACGAATTAGAGCACAGATATGCCGATTTAATCGAAAACGGCACGTCAGACCAGAAGCGCACAGCTGAACGTAAAATTGCAAGGATTCTTAATGATTATGACGACGTAAAAAGAACGTTGCGCAAATTTGGTTTCTTCACTGAGGACGAAAATAACACCACTTATAATGAAAAATATTTCGCAGATCCTACGATTGACCACGTTTACACTTTCCGTGTTGTGTGGTCTGGTTTCGTAGAAAGTGAAGGCTTTCCTGGTGAAAATGAGGAAAATTTTGTTCAGAACGGGCACACAAAAGAAGAAGCACAACATTTTTTAGAATCGCATCTTCTTTTTGAGCACTGCACCGACAAAAATTTCAAAATCAAAGAAATCACTTTACTTTATCAAAATGTATAATTCTCAACCCCGCCCACGCTGGCGGGGCTTTTCTTTTGCCTTGAATCGACACGGTGCAGGGCTTTTCTTTTTGCCAGACGGCGTATAAGACACGCACAAGTGTTTACAGCGGCTTTTATTCCGTCCATGCAATTTATACCACCGCAACACAAAAACCGTTTACAGGGATTTACAGTGGCGTTTCCGTTGATTTGCTCTATTCCAGCGCACGCAATACAGCAGCCACACAAACCGCCTATACACCGACTACGCAGCGCTGGAGGGCATACCGTCAAGTGCTGCACCTCCACCAATACCAGATACCACCGCCATGCCGGACGCTGTACAGGGGCAACGTGTCCACCTACTATAATAATGTATATAAGGGTGCAGCGGTGCGCCCCTGTCGTGGATCTATGCCAGGCAGTGCAACATAGCGCAGACCATGCCAGCGGCGGCGGTACAGTCCAGCGGCAGGGACACGGCGGGCGGCGCGGAACCACTAGCGGCTGCCGCCGTATCTCTTTTCGGGCTTTCGCCCGATAGCCAATAGAGGCCAGCAATAGTCGCAGCGTTCCGGCTGGAATAGTCGTAACAGCTTCTGTAATAGTCGCAGCTTCTCCCGGCGGATAGTCGTAGAATAGTCGTAAAGTCGTCTGACGACCATCGTTTTAAAGTCCTATATATAGTATAGTAACGAGCTGTCCGCTGATAGTCGCAGAGCAATAGTCGTAGCGTTTTCTTGCGAATTATCGTCAAATAGTCGTGTATTTTTTTGTGTGAAATAGTCGTTCTTCTTTTAGAGCAAGAGATGTGCGATAGTCGCTAAGCCATCAGACTACCAAAAAAATCAATATGTGTAAAGACACCTGTCAATTTTAATCCCAATCACATTACCTCAAAATATTTATCAATCGTACTTATTATAATAGTCGCAAATAATTGCTCAATCTTTTTAACTATTATTCCACCGTAATAGTCGTATCATCCGATTCGGTTCGTTTCTCTCCGATTTAATTACCGACAGCCACAATCATATCATACCAACCAACTAAGATTATCCATTCGGCGAATACCTCAATACTTTTAACTGTCTAATAAGACTATCCGACTGGTCAGTTGCTTTCAATTTGTAATCAACTGCTCATGCCACTATGCAACATTTCTACATATTCAACAGACTACAAAATGAAGTCAATTCTCCATGTAAAATAGTCGTAGAGGCTAACGGGTTAGATGCTACTGCCCTATGCAGGTTAGATGCTGTTGCCGTTGAAGGCCACCCGGTCGGCGCGGTGCGCCGGACGATAGAAGGTGACGTAACGTAGAGATCAGATGGACGATATTCCTTTATCCAGCTAATAGAGCCTGACGAAAGATGCCGGTCACGGTCTGCTCTGTTGGCTAACGGTGTAGCTTTTGGAAATAGAGGGTTGTAGGGGGAAAGAACCTTTACAGGCGATTGAACTCTGGTTCACTGTACTGTTGCTTCTCTTGCTCTCTGTCAATCCACATATCAGCAAAGGCCTTCCAGTTTGTTATAGGCTTTCCGGTCTTGGTCATCCAACCTGTTCCCTCATAGTAGTTCATGAACCTGCTGGCAAGCCTATTCTCACATCCGGCATCCAAAAAATACTCGCTCACATCCTCGAAGTCCGGCGTGCTGGCGTTCCCATCGGGCGGGTCGCCCGCTTTCTTAATAACTTTTTTTCTTTTCTTTTCTTCTATATTAAGGAGGTGAACGATTGTTCCCCTCACAGGTGAAGCATCGTTCCCCTCAGAGGTGAATGATTGTTCACCTCCCTTTTCGCTCTTTGACGATTCTTTCGGCACTTTGACGTATATCTTATCGGGCTTGTTCTTTCCTTCACGCTTGCGCTCGATCAACCCGGCTTCTTCCAGCTCTTTCAGAGACTTCTTGACCCATCGTTCTGTGAATCCAGTATCGGCAGCAAGGTCTTTGATGGGATACACGATGTATACTCGCCCTAGTTGGTCAGCAAACTTTCCGCTTCTGCTTGCCCTCTGTGACGACCTTGCACGATTGAACAGGTAAATGTAAACAATTTTCTCTGTTGGGCTAACGCCAATAGTCGAGAGGAATCGAGGGTAAACCATGTACCCATTGACCTTTGTATCGGCTGTCATGTATTCCATTTTCTCCTCCTGCAATAGTCGTAGACCTCTACAATGCGCTCACAGCCACGTAGAGTCGTGCCAGAGACGTTTTTGTGTTCAGTCGATAAAGTTTGCCATCTGACGTTAAAAGCGTTTGTAGGGCTTCTGTGTGCGTATATGCAAAAGGCTGCCATTGCTGACAGCCCATGTGCTTAATCCATCCAAGTATACTCTTGGAACCGTTGAATCTGCTTGTTAAACGTGATCGGAAGGTCGCCTATCCCACCTTCCTTGTTTTTACTCAGCCGAAACAGGTACTTATCGGGGTTATCGCCGGACAGAAGGATGATTGCATCTGCGTCCTGTTCAATCTGCCCGCTCTCTCGCAAGTCGGAGTTGGTAGGCGTCGCTCCTGGCTTGGATGGGTTTCGATTAAGCTGTGCCAGTGCCACCACAACAATGCCTGTGGTCTGTGCCAGTTCGTGCAGGGCAATGGATATAGCTGTAATGGCGGCATATCTGTCCTTTGCGCCTGTTTCGTGGATGAGTTGAAGATAGTCTACGAAGATGACCTGAGCCTTTTTACGGAGAGCCTGCGCCTTCATCCACGCCACGTTCTTTCCGGCAGCGGAGCGGATATATAGGGGCATCTTCATGTTCTTTGCCTGTCCGTCAATCTCATTCAAGCTGACAGCCTTATTTTTCACAGTGTCCAGAGGACAGTATATTTGATTAGCCATCAGACGTGCGCCCAGCTTGCGTTTGCTGGTTTCTAAGCTGAAATAGTACACGGTGTAGTCCTGTTTTGCCATGCTTGCTGCTATTTGCAAGGACAGGGCTGTTTTGCCCGCAGACGGTCTGCCGCCGATGATGATGAAATCACCCGGTGAGATGTGTAGTGCTTCATCCAGACGCTCTAGGCCTGTCTTGATATACGCAGGCTTCTCGTCCATGTGAAGCACATAGTCGTTCAGCACATCCTCGTATGTCCACGCATCTTCTTCCTCAGCTTTCAGGCTCATTGCTTCGCCCATCTGCTGGTAAATGTCTGATAGATCAGAATAGTCGGTAAGCTCGCTGGTCATCTGAAATGCCAGACCTTGCACACGAGTGAGTGCAGCTTGTTCTCTGATAAGCTGTGCCCAACGCTGCATCTGCTCCCTGTCAATTCGTACACACTCTGATTCACAGGTTTGTACACACGCCAAGAGCGTCTGCGCTACGTCTGGATGCTGCGTGTTTATCTCGACTATATCTATCTTACCCCTAGCCGTCCAATAGCCCTGAACAGCCGCAAAAGCGTCTCTCAGCTCAGGTCTGAACAAGTCAAGTTCAAGGTCTGGTATGATTTCATCCACAACGCCCGGCTTGCAGAGCATCAGCGCACCGATAAATACCGTTTGAACGTCCATTGTCATAGTCTAGGAAATTCCATCTCCGTACTTTGCTCGTACTGGTCATCCTGTTTTAATGCGTAAATGTCCTGCCACCCGGCATAGATGCTCTGGTCAAGAATGGCTTTCCAGTCGTGCCGATCAAACTTTTCCAGCTTGTTGCAGAGCATCTGTTTTGCCCGGTCTGTCATAGGCTTTTTGATTCTTGTACGCATCTGTGCGAACTCTCGCAGGGATTCCAGCAGGGCTTTATCGCCATGAGCAAAGTCGGAGAAGATGTCAGGTTTCTTTTTGACCGCACTCTCCGGCAAGGTCTTGATATTCATCTGACTGTCAGTTGATACAATGGGCTCATTGTCATCTGACTGTGAGCTCATAGATGAGCTGACCTTCATCTCATTTATGACATGAGGATGAGCTGACTTTCGTGTAGACCATCCTTTTGACGCAATATCGCTTCTTTTCAACTCTTCATCGAGCAGATGTTTAATCAAAATGAAACAAGATTCTGCCTTTTTTGAGTTCAAAGTTGCGTCTTTTCCTTCAAAAACGTATGCACAGATTGCATCGTAGAGTTCTAATTTCTCTTTACTTTTCAGTGTGGAGATGGCTTCAAAGTAGTATCGTTGGAATGTAAAGCTGTCTCGTTTTTTGTCCATGCTTAATCCTCTTTGTAGCGTTTGTTCCATACTTCGATGGCTTTTTCCTTGCCAAATGTTACAGAAGTGCTCACCCCGCATTTTCCGCAGACTACCCAATTAGCCATGTTAATGTCAAGTGGATGAAGCACTTTTACAGTCGGCGGTTCCGCACCGCAGAACGGGCATCTCTTGAGTTCTGTCATTTTCTAAATCCCTCTCTTGTTCTTGTGATTCGCTTATGCGCCTTGACAGGCCTTGCGCCTTTGCCGTACGCTGGGCGAATATGTTTTGCCTTGATGTACCCACAAGGCGGCTTCGGCCCGAAGTCAAAAAGGCTCAAGTCTATAATGATGATGCCAAACTTCTTGTTCGTCATGCTTACTGCTCCTTACGCATACCATTTCGGTGCTTCGTTAAAGATTTCCACACCTTCTGTAAAGCCAAGCCTATCTAAGGTTTCGCACATAATGTCATCCATCACGCCATGCACACGCTCCTCATCGTCTCAGTATACTCTGTACGCTTCTCGCATGGAAGCCGTAAACGAGTCAATCATATCTTGCGTAATAACGATATTGTTTTCCATAAACTCTCCTATACCATCGGGAACGCCATCCAATGCGTCACCGTCACATCTTTTGGCAGTCTCTCTCCTATATCGTCCCAGAACTGACCGTCTGCGTAACAGCCAAGAAAATACGTTGTTGGCGAGATTCCTTGCAACATTTTTCCATCTTTATCACACCACGTTGTCTTAGTTGCAAGCAACAAAGGCTGCGTCCGCTCTCGTGGCTGTTCGCTTGCTGGATGCCAAAGGGTGTTAGCCATTATTTTCCCTTTCTTCAAAATTTGCGCAATATTCGGGAGGAATGTCGAACGGCTTTTTGAACGGCACTTTGCAAACGTATCTGTAATATTCTCTATCTCTTGCGGAACGCTTATAATACAGGTTCTTGCACCGGTCACAAATAGACGTTTGCTTTTCTAGCGCATTGTGAGGAATCAAGAGAATTACAATAACAGCGCAAGCTATGATTTGAACTGCTTTTAATACAATATCAAGCATTGCCCTTTCTCCTTTCAATCTCCTTGCAAACCTTCTTGTAGAACGCATCCCACGTCTCATAGTCGCAAGAATCGCCAAAAAAGCCTGTCCGCTTGCGCTCTGCAATGTCACGTTCAAAGCAACCAAGCGTCGTGTCGGTCAGCTTCGGCAGAAGCGGTGTGATGTATCCGCAAACAAGGCTAGGCATATATGACCGTCTGCCCAAGCAATAACGTACAGCGCAGTTACAAACCGCTCCAAAGTCATCATTTGTTGGGTCTACCATGCCTTTTGGCACATCCGACTTCAAATCGTTCACGCTACATTGAAGGGCTTCTGCGAATTTTGCCAGCCGCGTTTCTTTCTTCACGCTACGCTTTTGCTTTTTAACGGCATTTACATATGAATTGGTTGTTCCAATCATCCTCGCAACATCTTTCTGCGTGATGCCAAGTTCAAGCCTACGCTTCCTGATTTTCTCTCCCGTTGTCATACTCTTCCAGTTCTTTTCTGATTTTCTGGCGTTCAATCTGCTTTAGTCTCGCCTTTGCCAGCTTGCGGTTGTCAGCCTTTCGGATAGCCCAGTTATTGCGGTGGTTTGCCCAGCAAGCGTATCTATGGCTAAACTCGCTTTGGTCGTACCAGCCCTTGCCAATAAGCCCTTTATAGGTCTGCTGACGTTTCATCTCTCTTCTCCTATTCCTTGCACACATCGTCCGGGTCTGTAAAATCAGCCCGGAACTCAGACAGACCGTTGTAACAGACCCACGAGAATCTGTCGTGCCATTTACAGGTGGAGCAGGACTTGTCCACAGTACGGCAGAGAAGCTTTCCTTTACTATCCAGCAGAACACCGTTGCCGAGTATCATCTCATCATTCCCGTTTTCCAGTTCAATCCTGCGCTTCCTGATTTTATCTCCTGCTGTCATTTTTATACTCCTGCCTTGTACATCGCATATAATGCCGCAAACCCAATCAAATAAACTATGATGTGGATGATTGCATCTGCAAAAACTTTTTTATTTCCATCAGGAATTTCGTTCAAAAATATATCCCATATTAAAATTTTCTCAATGAGATATGCTATTCCACATATAAATGTTCCGACTAAAAAAGATGCCAAAACCACAATCAGTCCGTTTGCAATGTTATTCATTATCTTTTCTCTCCCATTCCTTGCATCCACGTTCGTCCCACACGAAGTCTGCAACGTGTTCTGACTGGTCATTCACGCACACGCCCTCCAACTCTGCGTACCATTTGCAAGATACACAGGACGGCTCAGATTTGTTCTTACAGGATTCTGCCGTGCATCGGATGACTTTGCCAGCAGAGAACTGTTTGATGCCCATGCAAGAGCAATGTTCGGTGGTGCAGTAAACGTCCATTATATCTGCCCTCTCTTTCTCCTTCTGTTGGCATTAAATCGCCCGATCACTCGCTTATACTCCTCATAGCACTCCGGGCACAGGTCGCCTGTGTCCCTGCGCCACGCCCAGTCTTTGAAATATTCGTCAGGGTTCATCATCCTGCAGCCCAGAACTGCTCCGCAGCGGTCGCACACTCGCTTGTGGTAGATTCCTCTGTCAGTTTGCATTATTTGTCACCTCATGTTTTATCCACATACAATTTGAGTTCTGGCAATCGGAACAATCACTAGTGCATTTTTTTGCTTCATTCCGATATTTCTCCTTGTAATATTCGTCCCAGAACGCTCTTTTCTTTTCACGGTCTCGCAGATATGTATCAAAGTCTCCACGGCAACGCCTGTATTCCAAAAACTCTTTTCCTCTTCTTCCAAGGGTTCGATATAAATAGTAGATTTTGGAAATCATATCAAACGTGAGTTTCAAAAAGAAGTTTGCAATAAAGAGCATACCGGCACATCCAGCAACGCAGAACGATACATCCTTTGCGGTTTCGTAAATATTAGCAAACATTATTTGTCCTTCCCAACATCCTTAAACAGGATTTCTTTGTAGGCTTTCCAGTCTTTGATTTTGCACGGAATATCCGTACCGGGTACGGTTTTTTTCAGCCCATCCATCTGCCAGACGTTCCATGAGATGATGTCTGCGATGCAGTCAAGAAACATAGGCATACAGCCGATTTCAAGCCGTTTTGCATCAAACCGATACCTAAAATTTTCAACCAGCGTCAGGAATAGGTTGCATCTTGCCAGCAAGAGATTGTCTCCCTGCCACTCATAGCCGTATGTCGATGCGTAGGCGCTAATTGCCCAGCACATCCACATATCGTAGTCATGGAACTGCTCTGCCAGAGCATTCAGCTTCCTATCCAACAGACCAATTCTGTCCGGTACAGCAATCATCTGCCCTGTTGTGGTATCATATCTGCTCGTCAGGAATGGTGCTTCGCCACAGGTTACTTCAAGGCAAGTCTTGTTGATGTACTCCTTCCAGTCCTCGCCCTTCAGGTCGTGTTCAGCAACGTCTGCCATTTTCTTGCAGACCCATGTTGGAGTGAACACCTCTGCTTTCTTGCTGGTTCGCTTCTTTTGGTCTGCAAGTCGTTTCTGCACACGAGGGACAAGCTGAACATTGTCCAGTTGTTCCAGTGTAATTTCATCCGCAAAGTCCACGCCCAGTTCAGGCGGCGGGTCTGTCGCCCAGATGATGTTCTTTCCTGTCGTGTGGTCTTGCAAGAGGACAGGTAGGAACGTGCGTAGGCAAGGGTCTGAGAAGTCAATCAGTTTTCCCATTGGTCAGCCCTCACCATGATTTTGTTTTCCTCTTTCAGCCAGTCCTTGACACAATGAAAGCAATGCTCTCGGTTTTGGCAACGCTCCGGATCTCGATGCTTGATAAGCTCGCAGATGCCCGGTGTCAGGTTTTCCCTGATGTCATCGTCCGTCATAGAGCGAATGAAATCGCCGTTAGTCATGTTCTTCCACCTCTCTGTACTCCACATCAATCCCCTTCGGCAAAGCCGTCTGGTACTTCTGGGCGAGCTGTTCTGCGCTCTGAGCATCACCCAACGGCTGTTCAGGCGGCGCAACGGTAACTTCCACGTTGTCACGCATACCAAAGTAGTTCTTGGCTCGGAAAATCCACTCTGCTGGGTTCTCCTGACCATACATACCGTTGTATGCCCACATGGACTGCATTTGCAGAATCAGCTTTAAGATGTGCTTCTGCTGCAAGCTGTCGTCACGGCGCTTGCCTGTCATAATCTGTCTCAGGCTAGGCCATTCGATGCCAAGAACCAATGCAATCCATTCCACCACAGGGGAGATTCTGGCTTCGATGCAAGCGTCAAAGAAGAAGTCAAGACGTTGCTGCACTTCAATGGGGTTGTTCATGTCCACGCTCGGAAGGTCTCCAAAATACTTGGCCGCAATCATGCCAACAACTTTCTTATCCTCTTCATCGCCGATTCTCGACTGCAAATCGCCCGTGGTCATCATCTTCGACTTCTCGATAGCCAACTCCTGCTGTTCTTTCACCTTTTTACTCACCTGTGAGCGGATAGATTTCCGCTTGTTAAGCATCTGTTGCTTCTTCTTCTCTCGCTCTTTCTCACGCTTTGCAGCGGCTTGCTCTTTTGCCTTTTGCGCTCGCTTCTCACGCTTTTTCTTTTCAGCTTCGGTCAGCGGCGGTCTGCCACGACCACGCTTCGGGGGTGTTGCCATGTATCAGACCTCCTTGATGGGCTTCCAAACAGGGTATGCGCATGGATGCTTTGCAACGACGTTCCACAACCACTTATATGGATAACCTACGCAATCGGACTTTGTAATCGGCCCAGCAATCGCCATCACATAGCCGTTTTCATCTGCATCTTCTTTCTTAGGCGGCTGCTCGAATGTGCTTCTCCACAAGCCATCAAACCCGATTTCGCTATAAGAGCAGGTTTTGAAATAATGCGTAGCCATTCCAAGTTCTTGCTCAATATCGCTGAGAATGCTGTTGTCATCCTCGTCCGTTTCGGTTTCAAGAACAAGGTAAATCCGCTTTTTCATTTCTGTCGTTGCCATGTGTCAGATCTCCTTTGGCGGTTCAGGAAGATACGCCCAATGAGTTACATCTCCAAATACAATGTACTCGTCGTGCTCTTGCCATAATCCGTCATAAGATAAAAATGCAATTTCAATGCCGAATTTTTCTCTTTTTACGAGAACTTCTTTGTCTTTTTCTGGTAAAACTTTCTTGGCATCAAACCATATATTGGCGGGCTCGGATTTTTCCAATACGTTGGCTAAATCTAAAAACACATCTCCAATGCTGCTTCTGATTTGTCCTTGTATGTATACGATGAAGTTTTTGCTATCCAAAAATGACTTCGCTTCATTCTTTTTGTCAACACCAACAGTTTTCCACGCCGCAATGATTGGCTCAACATCAACCAGCTTCACGTTCTCACCTCTTCATCTTCGTTTCGATGTTGTTCAGATTCCTTGCAATCCACCAGACGGAACAACAACCACCAAGTTCGTTCCACCAAGCGCACGGCGCAGCTTCAACGCAGCCTGTGCCAGTTCGGATGCTTCTTCTGCCAACTGCGCCAAGATTTCGGTCTTGGGCAGAATGTCTGAAACTTTCTTACTCACTTTTTTCTCCTTTCAGCCAGTCGTTCAGCTTTGCCATGCAAGAGGGGCAAAGGCGATACTCGAAGTCTTGCGGGGCGCCAATACCCCACACCCGCATCTCAATGTCAGTGAAGTTGTTGTATTCGTATAAAGGATACGTTTCCCCGCATCTATCACACTTAAGCGTCTCTCCCATGTTCTTTCTCCAATCTCTTTAGCAGTTCATCCACGTCATACCGCCAATGGACACGCAGCCTTTTTGCTTTGACTTCTATCCCCTCTTGTTCTGCCCACTGCCAAGGGATGCTCTTGCGGCTCTCGTTGTAACGGAACGCCAGAACCTTGTTAGCAGGGATTGCAAAGGTACGGTTGACTGCCCGGTAATTGACTATCACATGGGCGGTCTGACCGCTGTACTCCATTGCTTCCACCATGTCCGTGATGTGCTTTTCTTTGCGGTATTTGCACTTTTCCTTGTCGTACTTGCCGAACACCTTTTCCAGAGGGATAGAGGGCGTTTCAATGGTTTTCAGTTCAAACAGGTGGTTCATCGGGTAACGGTACACAAGGAAGTCGCAGATGTTGTCGATGGAGAAGGACAGGTTTTCGTTGCCTCCGTAGTATGTGGCAGCACTGTCCTTCAGCCTGTAGCACCACGCATCGGGTGGAACAGATGCTTTGAAGTCTGCTTCAAACTGCTTGCCGGTGTTCATGCGTTGTCCTCGATTTTTTTGGCTTCTCTGATACGCAGCCGAGCAAGTTCGCTATTTGCATATCGCAGTTGCCAGCTACCAAACCAGCCTTTGTGAACAAGTTTTCCGGCGCAGTAAACAAACTCCTGCTTCATCAATTCATCAAGTGAAATGATGTAACCGCCCGGCTTATACTTTCTTTTGCTCATCCTCGTTCACCTCTAAACCAACGAAACATGAGTTGCCTCGTCAGCGGGCTTTTCCATTTCCTTCATGATTCGCTTGTGTTCCTTAACCGTCATGTTATTCGGTACAAAGCACTCGTCTATATGTTTGAACGGACGCATATAATGTTTTATAGTATCTTGTGCTTCTTTTCGTGCCTTTTCGGCGCACATTTCGATGTAATCATCTTCCGTCATGTTGTAGTCGGTAATGCAATCAACAACCGAAGAAAACCGACACAGCAAGCCATTAGGCTGTCTTGCAATAAACGCTCCCATTTATCGTTCACCTCTAAATTCGCTTCCGAGAAATCGCTTCTTGCCACGTTCTCGGTGCTTGTCCTCATAATCACGGTGGTACACGCTCTGGCTGTGGTTCAGCCCATGCACGAACGCCTTGCGCTCCTCGAAGTCTTTCTTCTCCGCCTTGTACTTCTCGCAAGTGTCGTGGCAAGCTGTGTAGCGTGATGGGCAGTTAAGACAACAGGTAATCATCTTCCAAACGCCCGTCCAGCCAGATAGCGCAGCTCTTATATAAGGTAGGCGATCAGTCCGTTTTGTCTTTGCAAGCTTGTTTACAGGCTTCGCATTTATGAAACGGCTTATCAAGCCAGCACTCAAACAAAAGACATTTAGGAAGGTCAAATTCCATAGGAGCCTTTCTTCCGTGTGTTCTGTTTCTTCGGACGTGATAATGGCAAGCCATTACATATCCATCAACATCCTCTCCGTATGCACAACTTGTTGCATCAGGTGAAACCATGTGCTTAACATTGATTTCGATTTCTTTTCTCATCTTATCACTCTTTTCTAAATTTACGTTGATTCGTTATTTTAGAACGGCAAATCTTCACTTTCCTGAATTACGGCAAAGTCGCCAGTATCAGGCGAAGAGCCAGACCCGCCAGCCAGCGTTTTCTTCGGTCTGACCTCATAGTCGCCGGAACGAATCTTGTCAACGCTGGTGAAACGGTCAACGACAAGCTTCGTCTTGATGCTCCCATCGTTGCCCATGTACTCTTCCTCACGGAGAATCACACCGACCAGTTTGCCACGCAGGGTCTTTTCGTCATTGTTGAACTTGTAACCTGGATTGGACTGCTCCACAGCGGTGATAAAGCCCTTGAAGAATGGCAGCGCCTTTTCCTTGTAGCTCTTGATGGTCTTGCCGCCCCATGCCCACTCGCCCGGATTCAGCTTGCCACGCTCGATAAGGGAGGCGGTTTGCTCACGCCAGTATCCCTTGAACTCGCCCTCTGCGACTTCCCACTCGATGTTCAGTCGCTCCTTTGCAGGCTCGTCCGTTGCCTTGCAGATACCGGCAACATAGCCGCCAACAGGCAAGTCACGGCGTTCGGTGGCTTCCTGTACGTCATTCCAGTTGATGTTCTTCATCTGTTACTCTCCTTTGTTATCCGGCTGAACCGGGATGTTGTAATACTCACGGATGGTCTTGTCTACGGCGGCAAGGTCGTTCTCGATCAGCGCATCGTTGAACATCCCCAGAGGGGTTTTCACGGTGTCCATCCCATCGTTGCGAGTGCTGAACAGGTATCGCCCATCCTGCACAACGGTTTTCAGAACGATGGTAAAGTACCCTTCCACGCAGACTTTCTCGTCCAGCAGCTTGCCGATGGTCTTGAACTTTTCGCCGCCGTCGCCGTCACGTTCGCTGTGTCCGAAGAAGTAGACCACCACATCGTCCGGCAGTTCCTTTGCCCGCATCAGCAGGGCGTTGAAGTTTGCTGCCATGTCGGTGAACTTCTGGTATCCGGCGACCTTTGCATTCCGCATGAACTCGCCGGTCATAAGGTAGGTGGCATCGTCAATAACGATGGACTTACGCTTGGTGCTGTGGATTGCGGCATCAATCTTGCCGTAGTCGTTGGTGATATAGGTTTTCATGCTGCTTCGGAACGGCAGCGGCTTGCCAAGCACGTTGATAACCGCTACCTGTTCCGGGTCAAAGTTCCGAAGCGATGCGGACTTTCCGCTACCGGAATGACCATAGACCATTACTAATACTGCCATCAGTTATTCTCCTTCCTCGCTTCTTTTCTCGCTTTACGGCAAGCCGGGCAACGCTTGGGCAGTGCCATGTTATGCGATTCAAAGAAAATTCGTTCTGAACGAGAAATCTTGAATGCTTTTCCGCAGTCACGGCACGTTTTCTCGATGCTTGTGTTCTCGTCCCACGAAGCCCTTCTTGCGGCATCTTCTACAGCAAACGCTTCATTAAGGCTGTCACAAAAGCTCCTAACAAGCGTGTGCTGCGGTGCGTGACCGTTTCTGCGGAGCGTTTCCTCCAAATTGTTCCTTTTGCAACTTGCGCAAAGAGTTTCCGTGCTGTTCTGGAACACTGAAAAAGGCTTATTGCACTTTTCGCAGTGCTTGATTTCTTTCTTGTATTTGCTCATTTTCTTTCCTTTCTTCGGCTTCATTAAGCTTCATTATTCTTACTTCGGCTTAACTTTGCTGTACAAAATCAACCAGCCATCAGGTCTGCCAACTGTGCGCGGAGGTCTTTCAGCTCTGCTTCCCTGTCCTCAATCTCAGACTGCAAGTCCTCAATCGCTGCTAGTCGGTCAGCTTCTTTCGCTTCTGCCATCTGCTTGTTGGTCATAAAGTACACGCCGTCCTTCGGCTCGGTCACGCCACCGAATCTATCTAGGTTCACGCTAATCATTCTTTCTGGGCCGTCCTCTCTGTTTTCTGTGCTCTTGGATTTGAAGAGCTGAGTACCACTGGCTTGTGTCGATTTCAATGGTAGACCACCGGTAATCGCATTCTTTATTCAAGCAATGCTTTCTGCGAATAATGCAATCGTCCTCGTTTCTTGTGTCGACGGTCGTAACACTTTCCTGTCCGCACATCGGGCATTTCACTAAGCATCCCTCCACTCGTTGGTGTGGTGGGCAACTCGCTTGATCTTACGGTTTTCGCGTTCAATACGCTCATTCTCCGCGCTAACGCCGATAATAGCAAGAATCAAAGCAGTAAAAAGCATTGAGACGGACAGTAATGCATATCCAAGCATTCCCCAGCCATTGGAAGCACCGTTGATGGCGTTTCCACATCCAAGTGCTGCAACGGCGATGGATATGCTTATAAAGCACAATACAGTGCCTTTAACTGTTTTCATCTCTCTTCACCTCTTTCAAAATAATGTCAAATCCGTTCGGCTTTTTCTCGTTGATGACTATTTTTGCATTTAACGCCTTTGCGATTTTTAGAAGCGTATCGACCCGAACGGAACTTTTCTGCTTCTTTCGCTTGCCCATGATGCTGTAAATCGTCGGCCTTGATATCCCAGATCTACGGCTAAGGTCGTTGATATTGAAGTACCTGGCCCTCATTGCATCTTCCATCGTCATGCTTTTTTACCAACACCGAAAATCCAGATGGTTGCCATCAGAGCGCCAACACCTATGATGTACCATGTCGCCTTAGCTCCGGCCAAAATCTCGATGTGATGCACCAACCAGAGGTTCAGCAGAAACGATGCAAGAACCAACGCTAAGACAATGCCCCAGATCAGGACAATTTCCACAAGTGCTTTCATCTTTATCCTTTCTTCGAATGCGTTCTAGCCGGTCTTTCTCCCGGCTGTGCCAGCGAATTTCTCGCTTTCCGTAGTATTTACCGTTCATCAGGGGCCTTCACCTTTCCCTGTGCAAGTAAAGTACTGTAATGGCCGTAGCTCATGCCATATCGTTTTGCGGCATCGTTCATCTGTCGCACGGTATACTTTGGAGGCTCGTGCTTTTGAGGTCTCGCACGTTCTGGCTCCTGCACATCCCAAGTAATTTTGAACTCACCAGATGCTTTTAGCTCATTCAGCTCTTTTTTCTTTTTGGCTTTGTACTTTTTGACCAAAGCCTTGTTTGCATCTGCTGCGCATTCAGGGTGATACTTCTGAGACCAGACCTTCCGAACCATTGGCTTCTTGCACCAGGCGCATAAAACCGGTTCCGGCTTAGCCTTGATTCCTTTCTTTATAAGAGCCTGCCGTTCTCTGCGAACAATGATTTTACATTCTTCACAGTATTTCTTGCACGGATTTACAAGGCCAAGAAAGATACCGCAGCGCTCACAGTACTTTTCTTCCACGCTGCATCTCCTCTTTCAGTCTGGCTTCCCGATTGTGGCGCTCAAAGCACTGATTGATGGTCTTCTCCATCCAAAGCACCTTGTTGGCATCGTTTCGGGACACGCCAGCTGCCATTGCCAGCTTTAATCTGCGCTTGCGGCTTTGCGCTTTGCGAAATTTCATCACCAGCATTCACCAGCCTTATCTGTGATAAACTTCGGGACTTCCTTGCCTGTGGCAATGCACAGCGCAACCAACTTTTCGACCCAGATGTTAAACAAGTTTTCTTTTGGCATATAGCACTGGCCAACAGAAGGCTCCTTAAAGCTTTTCCAGATCGTCAGGCCAACAGCGCCATCCGTGACCGTCCAGATCATACTGTAACCTTCATTGCACAGGCCGTACAAAATATCTCGTGCTCTGCTTTTGGCTTCGTTGAGTTCAAAAGCATCCCAGTGCTTTTTGCTCTCATTGTAGGCTTCCACAGCTTTGTTAATTGCGTGTCTAGCATCGTCCGGGTGCTCAAGGCCTACCTTCAATGTCAAAATCTGTTCCATGTTTAGCCCTCCGCTTTCTTGCTCTTCTCCGTCTTTAAGAAGAGATTAACGAAATAGACTTGACCGATGCCGGTCACCTTCGGGGTCTTGTTGATGGAGGTGTGCCCATCGGAATGTGCAATGGACGTTTCCTTGATTTCAAACAAGCGAAGTTCCATGGACTTCTGCGTTGGCATATTGTAGTCCGTCCGCTTCTTGTCTTTAATCAGGTATCCGTTTTCACGCATCCACTGGAACAGGCGGTTCTGCCCCATCTGGATGCCGTTCTGCGACAGCAGCTTTGCCATCTCCCCAACAAGAATGCTTTGGTTGCTTGCGCTCACAGCGTCAGCGAAAAGCGCTTTCGGCTTCATGGTTTCAATCTGCTTGTCCTTCTCTTCCAGCTCTTCGTGCGCTGCGATCAGCGCAGTTGCAAGGAGCTGCGAACGAGTAAGCTGCGGTGCGTTGTAGCTTCCGGTCTTACGGATTGCAGGAAGTACATCGTTTGTGACCCATCTACGGAACGGAGCCGCTTCTGGTTTGTCGCTACGGAGAATGACATGATACAGACCGCTCTCGTTGACAATTACCATTTCCTGTTTTCCGCCAAGGGTGTCAATCAAGCTGACACCCTTTTCGTCATCATCCAATCGGTCAGCAGCCATACGGTTATTGCTAATGCCAAGCACAGCGCATACGTCTTTCAGAACGAACCACGCTTCGCCATCAACATCGACTGTGCGAACCTTGTTGTTCTGATATTCAAAAACTTGAATGTTCGCCATTTTCTCTCCTTTCTTACGTTTCCGAATCCTGAATATTCAAAATCCGGCAGATGCTTTTCTTGATTCCGGGCGTTTCAAGCTTTCCGGTCTTAACCTTGAAGAGGTAAGAACGGTCAAAATATCGTCCAGTATCCTCCTTGACTTTTTCAATCAACCAGTCGTTGGTCTTGTCTTTTTGGATAAGAGCAATCTCGATTTGTTTGCCAAAGTCACACAGAGGTTTTTTTTCAGCCATTATTTCACCTCCGGCTATTGATTTTTACGCATAAGTGTAATATAATGAAGTTGCTAGAAATCATTCATTACGCCTTCGCGGTACAGTCTTAGTATAATACGCTTTCGCGTAAAATGCAAGGCCTTTTTAAGCGTTCGCGTAATTTCAGCAAACCTTACAATGCGAGGACTGGAATTATGGCAAACTTGTACGAAAATATTGAAAAACTCTGCAAGCAGCGTGGAGTAAACGTGACCACTATGTGCAAGGAATCGGGCGCAAGCCGTGGGTCTTTGACCGATTTGAAGAACGGAAGAAAGCAAACATTGAAATATGAAACGCTTGATAAGATAGCTTCTTATTTTGAAACAAGCGTGGATGCTTTGGTTTCTGGCGAACAAAAAGAAAACCCGCCCCAGCAGCCGCAAAGCGAAGTTGATGCAGCAGTGGAGCGGATTAGAAGAAAACTTGAATCTATGCCAAAAGAACAGCGTGAAGCGCTGATGAACCTGATCGAAAAGATGTGACGTTCATGCCCGGCAAAATAAAAGAATCCCTTGTGCCGGGCTGGTATAGCTCTGCGCAAGGGATTTTCTGTTATTCCAGGTCTAAGGCTTGCTCCGCTGTCGGAATCTTTTCAGGGTGTTCCAACAACCATGCGATAAATCGGTCAATCTTGGCTCTTTCTTGTTCGCTCATTGCAGCATATCCTCCCGATCAGTAAATACGAATGTTCATTTGATATGATTATACATCTTTTGGTTGTGTAGTCAATATAATTTGAACAACTTCGCAAAAATCGAATGTTTTCTTCACATCCGTTACTTTTCATCGGGGAAGCCAAAAATTGCAATGACAATGATTAAGAGCCACATTAAGTTTAAGTTACCCTTTGCTCTGTAACATTTCGTTGAGCATGGAACGAAAAGGGTTATCCGGTAAATCGTCCAGCACATCTGCTTTGACGAGAGCGTTTGTGCTGATGCTGTGCGAAACATTGTTTAGCTGCACAATGGCATCGTCCAAGTCCTTCACGGTTGCTCCGCGCCGTTCCATTGACTGGAGGAAAGTTTTCACTTCTTCAAGAACGACAGGGTTCTCGGCTTTATAGAATCCATTCGTAAAGTCCATCTTCTTCTCCTTTCACAGTTCCACAAGCTGTCCGTCAATGCGTTCGATGTTATCTGCCGGGTCTCGCCCATCGTCTAAGGCGGCTACGGCGCGTTCCAGGATGCCTTTTGCTTCGAGGTAAGCATCTTTATCAGCTTCGTACCCAGAAAGGCTCAGGACAAGCTCCAGCGTCCGTCTGCGGGCGTATGGGACAATCAGAGCATCTACAGTTCGGTTCATTAACTTTCCTCCCACGGTTCAGGTGTGTGTGGTTGTCCATCGGGAACGCTGGCAGGCATTCCATCGATGATCGGCATACGTTCATGGTTCCAGATTGCAGTTTCTTTCATTTTTGTTCCCTTTCTCTTTGGTATTTTTTGACAATACTGTTATAACACATCTCGCTGTTTCAATGGAACGGCGACTTTTTTCAATTATTGTTTCACATTTTGAACAATATATCAGTTAAATTTCTTTGCTTTTGTATCGTTTTGTCGAAAGAGGGGTATTTATGGATGATTATAGGGTACGAGTGGCAAAAGCGTTAGAGATGGCAAGAGCGGAATCTGGACTTAGCCAACAGAAGCTTGCGAACAAAATGGGTGTAGGCCGGACATCCATTTTTCGTTATGAGCAAGGAACAATGACCCCAGATGCTTCTACTATCATAAAATGGTTTGTGTGCTGCGGCGTTGCGGCCAAGCCGTATATAGACGCCTGTTTGCATCCCGGATTATTGGAAAGCCTGACTGGCGATGACAGCACCGAGAGAAAGAGAGATGCGCTGGTAGAGCATATCAAAGAAGCCCATCCACAGGAAATCGATCTGCTGTGCTATCTGATCTATGGCAATCACGGCTCAGATTACCTTGCCGTTCTGTGCGAAATGGTAGCCAATCTTCACACGACTTTGCGTGATCGTGTCTCCGTCTGCCGCACCGTCACAGGTCATTATGAAATGGCACAGGCCACCAAAACCGACCCAGACCCAGACGGAACACAACCAAATATGCAGATTTTGTATCAGGCACAGGACTGTGGGGAAGCTGCGGCGATGAAGCGAAACGGTTCTTATACCATCAACGAAGAAAACATTTTGCGCTGATTGTCGAATTATCGAAGTTTTTAAGGAACATTTTGTCCACGTTTATCCACTTTTTGTACACGTTTCATGCAGATTAGGTATACCTTTACCTTGTCATTCCGTCCCCCATAGGCTGTAAATCGACAACATTCGCACGGAATAAATTACGGATTAGCGTTAATTTGTTGTTTGCGATTGAGTGGCTTGTCAATCTGTCCCCCATAGCATTGAATTAAAAGTTTTTCATCCATTTTTTGTACACGTTAGATAAGACTAATCATTGCTGGAAAGACTTTATTCAGCAAATGGAAGGTTGAGTTATCCACAAGCTGGAATGGGAAAATAAAGAAATTGTTGAAAATTATCGTCATCGCCTATTTAACGATGATATTTAACCTCTTGTTTATTTCTTGTTTAATATATAATAGGTAGATGGGGGACGAAATGACAAAGCATGGGGGACGTTTTGACAAGTCACGGGGGACGTTTTGACAACCCTATGGGGGACAAAAAGACAAGTCATGGGGGACGAAAAGTGTTGACTTGTCCCCCGACCTGTGCTATACTGTTTTTAGACTGATAAAGGAGGTGAACTGATGCCAAAAATATCAGACAATAACCTTGTCGAGAAAAGTAAATCCCTTGTTTGGGCGAAGTTCAGGGACTATACGGCGGGCGAACTTCGGTTGCTAGAGGTTTACTTGTCGAGGATAAATCCGAGAGACCCAAGCAGCAGCCGTGTGGAGTTTTCGTTGGCAGAGTACAGAGATCTGCTGGGGTTAAAAAGCCTTGATGCACGAAGGGTTGAGCCGCAGATCAAGCACTTTTTGGGCAATACGGTGTCGATTCCCATTGACAAAGAGAAGGGCACGTTTGAAAGCTTTGTCCTTTTCACAAGGGCAAAACTGGACTATGTGCCAGAAACAAGGTCTTATGTTGTAGCAATCACTTGCAACCCTGACCTTCGCCCCATCTTTTTTGATATTGCCGAAAGCGGGTACGTTCGGTATCGTCTGCGCTACACATCACGGATGAAATCACAGTATAGCATCCTGCTTTATTCGATTCTTCGGGACTGGATGAACATGGACAACAAGCCGCATGAAATCAGTCTGAAAAAACTGAGAGAACAGCTTGGCGCGATGGAAGCGAGCTACGATGTTTACAAGAACCTTCGCAAAAGAGTGCTTGACGTTGCAGTAGATGAAATCAATGCTGTGTCAGACATCGTGGTGACCTATGAACCGGTTCTTGTGGCACGAAAGGCTGTGGCGGTCAAGTTCAAGCCCAAAATTAAAGCGTCTGAGACGCTGATTGAAGCTCAGGCAAGCGAAGTATCGGCCGAACCTCAAAAAGCCGCCAGAAAGGCCAGTAGAAGCGGATACGAGGACTTTGACTGGTCTGTGTGTGACGAGTTGGAAAAGAAAGACTGCATTGACGTGGCAAAAGTGGTTGAGAAGTGGATGAAAAAAGAGCATCCTGAAATCAAGCTGCCGAGACGCAGAGAAGCGGTTTACGATACGGTGAAGGCAGCGTATAAGGATATTTTGTCTTTGGATAGGTCTCCGTTCCCTGACAGACCTGTTGGCTATCTGATTAGAAGCGTAGACAAAGCGGGTGTCGTAGACAAGTATATGCCAGCGTTTTATTCCATTGAAGCGTTACAAGAGCAGTCAGATGCAGCACATTAAGCAGAATAAACAAACGATGCAGAAAGGAGAAAGATGAAGAGAGAAGATTTGTATATTGGGCAAAAAATATATATATGCCCAATAATGCTTCCGCAGTTCAATTATAAAAATCCAAGACGTTCAAAAATAAAAAAGATTGGGCGAAAATATGCAACATTCGATGATTATGGAGAGCGAAGATTTGAAATCGAAACTGGAAAAATTGATTGCGGGGATTATTCGTCTACCGAAAAAATCGTTTTGAATGTTTCAGACTATTACGATGAAGTTGACAAAGAAAAACTTCGTTTTGCGATTTTAGACAAAGTAAAAATGAAAAACGATAGTGTTTCTTTGCACGATTTTGAAAAAGCAGCCAGAGCATTAAAATGCGAAGTAGAATTGTGTCAAAGAGAAGAAGAATGAAGAGAGTGATAAAATGGCAAAAATCATAGCTGTCGCCAACCAGAAGGGCGGCACAGGAAAGACTACCACAAGCACCTGTCTGGCTGGTGCGTTGCAGTTGCTTGGCAAGAAGGTGTTGATGGTGGACTGCGATGCCCAGTGCAACGCAACGGACACATACGGCGCACAGACAGAGGACGTGTGTACCCTGTTCGATGTAATGACCCGGCAGGGTACGGTAGAAGAGGGAATCCAGCACTGTGAAGCCGGTGACATTCTGCCGTCTGACAATGCAATGAAGGACATTGACGAGCAGCTTGTCCGGGACATTGGCAAGAACTTCCGGCTGCGTGAAGCACTGGAATCCATGTCTGCACAGTACGATTACATTGTTTTGGACACTCCCCCGCAGCTCGGCCTTGCACTTGTAAACGCTCTGATCGCATCAAATAGTGTCATTGTTCCAATGACCCCTGACCGCTACGCTGTGGCTGGTTTGAGCCAGCTTTCGCAGACCATTGGCGATGTTCGCAGATACTTCAACCCGACTTTGAAGATTGAAGGTCTGCTTCTGAACCAGTACAAGAGCCGTGAGAACCTGTCCAAAGAGGTTGTGGAGCAGCTCCCTGTGATTGCACAAAGCATGGGAACAAAGCTGCTGGACGTGAAGATTAGACCGTCTATGGGCGTTCGCAAGGCACAGGCAGAGCGGCACAGCCTGTTTAGCGGTGACACGGCAAAGAGCACCAGCGCAGAGGATTTCAAAGAGCTGGCAAAGAAGATTGTAGAGGGGGATGTGCAGTGAATGTAGTTAGATATAAAGAGCTGGAAAAAGCCGAGTTTGAATTGCAAAGCAAATTCAGCTCGAAAGATGTTATGTTTTTCCGCCGAGGGGATGGAATAGACAATCCGATTTATTATGTTGTTTCACAAAGACATTGTGGGGCGTTAAGTTCCGAAGAAGCCATAAAAGCCGGAAAAGTTTTGATTGAAGCTGGAAATGCGGCGAAATCTTTTCGGTACAACGGGTATTTTATTGATTGGAGTGACACACAGTGAAAAAATCCAGCAAAAAAACATCCGGCTTGTTGGGCGGGTTTGACTTCCAGCCTGTTTTTTCGGAACAGACATTAAGCCGAAGTGAGCCAAAGGAAGAAGAAGTAAGCCAAACAAAGCCGAATAATGCCGAACAAGCACTGATTAAGCCTAGTGAAGCCACAGACAGCCATGCACAGCCTAATGAAGCACAGTTAAGCAATATTAAGCCGAAGCAAGCCAAAGACATCGAAACACAGCCAAACAAAGCCGTAGTAAGCGAAAGTAAGCTAAAGAATCTGAAACAGGCGAAGGAAGTTCAACGTCTTATCGAGCAGGGCGATGTATCCGGCACACTAGCCGAAGCTGGTTTGACAAAGAAAAAAATCCCGATGCCGGAATCGCATCAGGGCGTTGCAAGCGGTGATGGCAAGCGTTCTAAGCGCATTACCATCCTTATGAGCGAGGAAGAACGCAAGTACATCAACCGTGAAGCCAGACGGCACGGAATGACCATCGGGCAGTATGTGTACGCTCTGGCGGCTGCGGCGGCAGACGGAAAGATTGAATTGGAGGATTTCTTGGAGGATTGACGATAAAAGTTAAGATTTAGGAGAAAATATGTGGGTCAGTATTATTGACGAACCAATTCCAGAATACTTCAAAAACGGGAGATCGTATCTTTTGAGTTTATATTTTCATAAACGTTATGGGTATGAGATTAAGAAAGAAACGGATGTTGTTATTGTATTTTGGGATAATTCATGCGGTTGTTTTCGTGAGACCACAACAAAGCTGGAAATTGATTCGAGAGATATTTCAGAATGGTGGGAAGACATTTGATAAAAGCTGAGATTTAAGGAGAATGCCTATGAGAATAAAAGTTGGAGATAGAGTTTACGATAAAGTATCTCAACGATACGGTATCGTGAAAAAATTTGTTGGCAAAGATTTTGTTGGAATGTTCTACGTAAAAGTCGACTGTTCCGAGGAAAGCGAATGGCGATTTCCAGAAGATATTGAATTGGCAGATTCTTCAGAAAAAGATAGCCATGATTCTAATTCTATGAAAATAATCTATTGCAAGGATTGTGAACTTTGGAATACATGGGACAAGCAAGGAGAATTGTGCAGCTGCGCTCATTTTACTCTTGATAATTCTAATGCTGTATATACCAAGCCAGAGGATTTTTGTAGTTATGCAGAACAACGATAAAAACTAAGTTCTAAAGTTAAAATAGCAGAACCCCTGTGCGGTCATTGTGACTACACAGGGGTTCTTCTTTACTTATCAGCAATGCAATCCCAGTAGAGATACGCCTTGCCATCTGAGGCATCTGCGTCCTCAAGGAACGCCTTTGCCATGTCAGCGTAGAAGCCCGGAGTGTCAACAGACTGGCGTTTTGCCACCTGACAATAATCCGAGTACATCATGTTCATAACAGCCCAGAAATCGTTCGGGTCACAGGTAATATTGCGCTGTTTGGCAACGTCCTGCGTCTGTTCCAGCGTCCAGTGACAGCCCTTTGTGCCGTCAGCGTTCACCATGCTGTCGCACCATTCCTCTGCTTCATCGTGGGTGAGGTGCTTGCGTGGCATCTTGATGGATCGGCCGTCCGCACCGCCATGCTCATACTGCCCAGACTGCTTGTCCCAGTCTCCGCTCTGTGAGAAACCAATCTGCGGCATCTTGCGCCCATACTCTACGTTAGGGTAGCGGGGGATAGGATAGGGGTCGATGTAGCGGTTCTCTTCCTGCGGATAGTAGGGATAGCGGTCATTGCCATCTTCCAGCTTGCGCAGACGGCGTTCCAGCTCACGCTCCCTGCGGTCACGCTCTTCCTCGAGGCGGTCACGTTCCGGCTCACGGTCTTTATCGTGGTCACGGAGCATCATCATGCGGCGAAAAGTAGTCTTGCCCATAATCTAACACCTCCTCAAGAAATAGACGCGGGCGCGCCAGCGTGGGAACGGCAAAAGCAGCCAAGATACTTGAACGTGCCGGTGCCGGTTGCAGACGTTGCCACACGGGTAGCGTAGCGGGTGCGGGTGTGGATGCTCTCGGCGGTTGCCTGAGCGCAGTTGCAGTCGGTCAGAGGGTATGCGGTAGTTCCTGCACCGATGGTAATGACCACAGGAGCGTTGATGGTGGTCGTGTCCGGGATGCTCTGGGCGACCACGATACAATACTTCTCTCCGTTCTGGTATGCGCCAGCAGGGATATTAATGGTCAGCGTATCGTTGGCAAACGTAACGGACTGGCTCAAGACCAGATGCGGGCAGAGTTTGCAGCTTGTTTTGCAAGCCATAATGTTTTCCTCCTAAAAAATCAGGGGCAGAGGCGTCTTGCCCCTGCCCCGATGGTTCACCCGGTGTTATCGGGGAGTGTGTAGGTTAGCAGCAGCCGCAGTAGTTCACGCCAACGTTGGGGTTTGCCACCTGATAAGCGGGAATCGGACGAGGATTGACCCGGTTCAGGATGGTATCGGTCTGCTGGGACATCACAGTGGTCAGAAGCGCATTCTGGCGATCCTGAGAAGCGGCGAACTTCAGGCTCTGGTTCTCAGCGGTCAGAGTGGCAATCTTATCCTGCGTGAAGTAGTCCATCATGCTGCGGAAGTTGGCATTGCAGTTGTCCACGATGGCACGGGCGTTGTCTGCGATAGCCTGACGGGTAGCGCAGTCCTGCTGTGCAATGGTGTACTTCAGGTCGCCGATGAGCTGCTTGTTCTCGCAGCAGCAAGACGCAAGCTGCGTCTGGATAGCGGTTTGACCCGCCTGACGTGCGTTGCCCTCCTGCATGATAGCAAGGCTGATGGCATTGTCGCCGTTGGACACGCTGCGTTCCAGACCGTTCACGAGCTGTGCGTTCTGGTAGCCGAGCTGACAGATCGCCTGATTAGTACCAGCAAAGCCGCCCGCAACGGCAGCGTTGAGGGTGTTCATCTGTGCGAGCTGGTCATAGCCCAGAGAGCAGATGCCGCTCTGGATGCCAGCCAGAGAACGGGAAGTGTCCTGCTGGTAGAAGCCCTCAGACAGAGCCGCGCGTGTGTCTGCACCGCCCTGACCGGTTGCGCCGGTGCCGACCAGATAGGGGATATAAGCGCTCATGCCGCTATCACCTCCGCTGTTGCGGCCATAGTTTCCACCCCAGCCCATCAGAATCATGGCAAGGATGACGACAATCCAGATACCCTGATTGCCGCCAAAAAGACCGCCGCCGTTGTTATTGCCGCCGTCCTGCCCAGCCAGATAGCCAGTTGCAAAATCGTCCATAACAAAACTCCTTTCAGTTTTGCGTTATGCTATCCCGCTACCGTGTGTAGCGGGCGAAGCCAAATCAAAGCGGTTTTTGTCAAGTCCGCAAAACTGAGAAGCGTTTCGCTTAAAGGGATGCTGTTATTTAGGCAGCGTCAGGTTCAGGGCACTTGCCAGCTGGTTCAGGTCGATGCCACGCTCTTTGGCGAGGTTCTGCGCCATCGTTCGGAGCTGTGCTTCGTTTTTGCCCTGAATCAGGTTCAAGCCCTGCATGATGGGGGCGCTCTGCCCACCCAACTGCTGGATAAGACCCATCGGGTTCTGTCCGGCGCGAGCCAGATTTGCAAGCTGCATGATAGGGCTGTGAGTAATCATATCAAACGGAGAGGACATTGTTATTCTCCTTTCTTCGCTGCGGCAGTGGGCTTAGAAAAGCTCTTCTGCCACTTTTCCAGTTCATCCAGCCGATGCACAAGGGTGTTGTACTGCTCAATAGGCACATATTGCTGTGTCGGTGCAGCGGTCTGCTGTGCTTGTTGTGCCTGCATCTGCCGCCATGCTTCCGGGCTGTAAAACTCCTGTACATAGGATTCACAGGTGTCCGGGTTCAGCCGCTTGCAATAGATCACGCCGCTCCGCAGGTCAGGGCAGTAAGTCGGTCTGCCGTACAGATCAGACGGTATTGCCAAAAATTCCTCTCTGCTGGAAACAGGTCTGCCAAGCAGCCAACCGCCATCTTGTGCCGACTGCTGAACAGGCTGCTGCCCATTCATCGGTTGCGGACGTTGCTGCTGTGCCTGCTGCATCTGTGCGTTTGGCAGGGGAGTGGTAAGACCTACCGTGCCCATACCGCCGTAAGGGTTGACAGGCTGCTGCGGAACATAGGGCGCTCCGGGTGTTGGGTAATAGCTCATAATACATCCCTCCTATTGCACCCAGTGTATCGCAAACGCCCGGCGCGAGAGACAACGGAGGTACAACGAAGGACAAAAATCTTGATTAGAGCTTGATTAAATCTTGATTAAATCTTGATTAGAGCTTGATTATTTTAAGCAAAAAAAGAGCGCCCACACGGAAAAATCCGCATGAACGCTTGAAAAATAAATAACCCCCGATGCTCAAAACGAAACACCGGGGGCTTTCTGCGTCTCCCACATGGTACGCACTGTAAGTAGGCGGGTGGGAGACTGTTCAGCGCCGAATCTGGCGACTGCTTTTTTAATTCTCCGTTGAGCACGGAGTTGGCTCTTGTACGACCCGACCTAATGCGCATCGTTGAGAGGCCGGTCGGGTTTCCTTGGGTATATTATACCACAAATCGTATAAAAAGAAAAGCGGCAGACCCGAAAGCCTGCCGCTTCAATGCGTTTCGTGAGAAATCGCACCCAATTGAGATTATAGTATCACACATCAAGCATTTTATCAATGCTTTTGAGCCGGTAGCCTACCGCCGTCCGGCTGTAATGGGTCTGTGCTGCAATGTCCGGCAGCGGAAGCCGCTCAACGTACCGCAGTAAGGCTATCTTACGGTCTACCCTCCCAAGCGGTGCGTTTTTGATTGCGGCGGTCATCTGCTGTCGGTCAAGTCCTTGCAGCGCAGCGGGCAGCACTACACGAGCCGCCGCCACAGGTAGCACCGAGCCAAAAAGGCTGCGGAAGCTGTCCGGCGTTGCGCACCATAGTGCCAAGCGCGGTAAACCGGTGACATTTTGTCACCATTTTGTTGGCATTTCCGAGATGGTATGTTTTCGTGAGGTCACGAAAACGTCCGTGTGCGTATGTAGTGCTTGCCATGATATCCTCCTTACTGCTTTTCCAGTGCTGCCTTTGCCCGGTCAAAGAAAAACTGGATCACGGTGCCGATGGTTTCATCGGTAATGGCCCACGAGATAAATCTTCCCCACTTGCTGGCGATGAGGGCCGTGCGGAGCATCTGCGCCACCCACGCCTTGCGTTCTGCGCCGCGCTTCGTGCCCTGAATCTCGTGTTCTGCCTGCTCGATCAGGTCGAGCACAGTGCCCTTGACAGCCGCACCATAGCCCAGCCGGATGCAGCCCAGTGCGTAGAAGATGAACCCGCCCAGCATGAGCACGAGGGCCACAGGGGCAGGAAGTGCGGTCAGGATATTACGGATTGCTTCCATGTGTTGTCACTCCTTTCAATCACAGATGGGCAGGGCTTTTGCCCGGTTATACAGCTCCGTGCCGGTCCCGTTGCCGCCCAGTGCGTGATAGCTTTTGTAAAGGTATTCGAGGTTTTTCAGGCCGCCAGTGTCAATGCTGCCCTGCTTGATGTAGAAGGTGCAGGACTGGTACAGGCGGTCGTGCATGATGGCCAATAGGCCCTCTTTCACGGCTGCGCGCTCCTCTTCCTGTGCCTTAATGCGCTTTGACAGGCCACGATAGGCAGCGGCCAGAGCACCGGTGATGCTGGTAAAAATAAGTTCTCCGATGTGTTTCAGGATAAAATCCCACATGGGCTTATACCTCCCGGAGCCGGGTCAGCCCCTTTGTCTTGATGATTTTCGGGTAGTTGAGGGTGGTCACGTTGAGGTCGACGTTGCCGGAGATGCCAGACACGCGGCCCTTGCTGGTGTGCTGGTGGGCGTTGTAGTGATAGCCGACAGCGGGAGTCTTGCCCGTGTAGTCGGCCAGCCAGATGTCCCAGCGGCCTGCCAAGCGCTGCATGTCCAACTCATAGCTGTAACCCGTGTAGGTGTACAGCTGGGCGTAAAAGCCCATTTTTTCCACATGTTCCAGCGCATAGGCGGTGAGGTTGGTGAGGTCGAGGGTGCTCATGGGTTTGAGCTTGTTTTCCTCCACGTCCACCGCCACAGGCATGGTCAGCTCCTTGCCGTAGACCGCCTGCCGCACAAGGGCAAGCTCTGCATCGGCCATCGCTTCGCTGGTGGCGTAGGTGTAGTAGTACACGCCCACGTCCAGCCCGGCAGCCCGGGCGTTGCTGTAGTTGGTCTCAAAGGTCGGGTCGATGTACAGGCCGTCTGCCCGCTTGGAGAGCTTGCGGTTGGTGCTCACGGTCTTGAGCATGGCCCCCTTGTAGCCCGCTGCCGCCACCTGTGCCCAGTCAATTTCACCCTGATACCGGCTCACGTCAATGTACCGGTGGGACTGTTCCCCTGCCCACCCGGTCACGGTGTCCACTGTGGGCACGTCCGGAGCAGGGGCAGGCTCTTCCTTGTCGGCACTGTCACCGGCAGCGTGAGAGAGCGCAGAGAAAATATCCCGCAGGAAGTCAAGCATTACTTTCCACCTCATAAAATCCCTCCTCCGTCAGCTTTGCCAGCACGGCATCCTTATACCGGTCAGGTACGCTATCGATGGTAAAAGCGCCGTCAAAGCGGTGCAGCTTAATTTGGGTCACATAGAACAAAACCATAGTATCCTCCTTACTGTGCGGCCAGCAGGTCAAGCATAGCCGCTTCCAGAGCGGCAAGGCGCTCTTCTGCGGTGGGCAGCTGTGCCTTTTCCTCTGCTTCCTTGCGGGCCTTTTCCTGTGCGGCCAGCTCGTCGGCGGTATACAGGATGTACCGCTGGCGTTCGATGGTCTCGTCCCATGCGTCTTTACCAGCCACGCCGGGCACGTCCACCACCTTCCAGCGGTCACGACCTCCGTTGGGGTAGGTCTTGTACTCGTAGTGGCTGACCTCTTCCACGCCCGCCACAGCATCGTGGTGGATGGTCTGGGTCTCCTGCTTGAGGTAGCCTTTCGTCAGGTCGGGGTTGGCGATTTCTAGGCCGTTGCTGTCAATGATTTTCATAAGGTCTCCTTTCAGTTACGCCACTCTGCGCCAGATGTACACGGAGTAGTAGGGAGGTAATATGTTAAGCGGTGTTCCATTACCTAGTGGGTATGTTTTTCCTGTATGCGAAAAATTACCGCTTCCATCGCTTTGTTCGTTTGTGATTGATACAACGCTAAAGATGTCTCCTGGAGAACCTTTCGTGTATAACGATTCCACGTCTATTCTCTCATTGGGAAGGTTTGTTTTAGCTATTGTTTTCGTCGCGCTACCACCCGTACTCCCTGCCGGGTAGGTATCACCCGCAGCCAGGATAAAGCGGTCTTTGATCTGCTCCCACGTCCCGCCGTAAAGCTCTGCCGGGCTGGTAGCGTTTTCGCTGATGTACAGGCTGCCCACGGGGTGGTCTCGCTCGACTACCGCCGCAAGGACTTGCTGATAGATAGCATAGGCATCAGGGCCAATGCCGTTTTTGAGTTCTCCTAGTGCCATTTTTTCTCCTTTCAGTCGGTACGAAGCCAAATGTAAGTAAAGTATGCCGGGGGTTGGACGGTGGCGGAAGCGCCGTAGATTTGGCTCGACTTGGAAGCATCAAGGTCAACAGCTACGGCTCCTCTAACGCCAGCAGTACCTGCTTGAGCCACAGTGCCAAAACCATCTCTACCTGTGAAAGCGCCTGTAGCACTAGCGACAGAAAGCCATCCTCCAGAGCCTGAGTAGGAGCTAAACCCAAAACCGCCTTTAATATTCGGCAGACCAGCCTCTACCGTTGTACCAGCTGTGTGCGTGTTGCTTGCGCCCATTAACACCCTATCTTGCGCAATCTTTTCCCACGTGCCGCCGCCAAAAGTTACGGACGGGTTTTCAGGGCTGATGGTCTGATAGATACTGCCTACAGGATGTGCCGCGAGCAGGAAGTTGGAGTAGATTGAGCCGTCACCATAGAACTGGCCGCCATACTTGATGGGATACCACCGGGCGGAAATTTCCGCAGTCGGAATGTTGTGTGCACGGATACGGATAGCTCCGGTTCGAGTTTCGGGGTTTACAAGCATAGCTTTACCGGCTACGTCTGCGCTTGCAGGGTCAATACTGACAGATACCACAGTCGTGGACGTAACATCTGCTGTAATATCAATGTAATGCGGGTACTCTGCAACTTCTGTGTCTGTCTGCCACCCCGTAATTGGAATAAAAAGATCATGTGGATCGACGGAGTCTGCTTTGCCTTTGTCTAAGGCATTTGCCGCCTTCTGTACGTTATTGACCTGTTTCATAAGGTAGTTGTATCCGTGCTGCTCGTCCAGGCCAGCCTCAGCGCCGGTCGGGGCGACGATCTGGCCGGATGTCCAGTTTTCCGGAAGATCAGCGGGAAGGGGAATATTTTTCAAGATTTCGTCCGCCATAGATCAATGTTCCCTCCTTGAAGGTGATAGTGTGTTTGAATTTTGTTCTGGACGTGGTTTCGATGCTGACATCGTCCTGTGTGAGGGCGGCTCCGAACGCATCTTGCGCGGAGATAGCAGAGACTTTTGTGATTTTTTCCTTTGGCAGAAGCTCATACTGTAGAGTGACTGCTGCGCCGGAAAGGCTCTTTGTAAGGTTTGGAACGGTATACTCGCCGTTCAGCTGCACCGTGTCGATGTGATCTGCCAGATACGAGGCAAGGCTTGCCAGAAGCAGCGGGGTCACAGATGCAGAAGCGGGCGTTGCGGCCGTCACCGGGACAAAATAATTTTGTCCCGGTGACGCAAAGGAATCCTTGCCCAAAAGCCAGCTGCCCAGAAGATAGTGATAACGGCTTCCGCTTGCCAGCACGGTGTCCGCGCCCTCCAGAATGGATAGATTTACGTCCACGTCTGTTTTTTCAGTAATGCCAAAATAGCAGTCCGATGCGTACAGCGTTTCTCCCGCATCGTTCAGGAGCTCATAGTGGTTGACGGTCGAATTGCCTGCCTCCGGTTCAATGGACGCTTCCAACTTCAGATTCTCACCCTCGATCATCAACATTTCAGAACCCACCTGCAGCGTCGCATATGCAATGACGCTTTTCAGCGGTTTCACGGTCGCTGCGCGGTTGAGCCGTGCCGTCGTGGCAAGCTCTGCCGCCTTGTGGGCCACGTCCAGAAGAAGCGTCCGCGTCAGTGTAGGCGATGCAGCAGCCTTTGCGGTCGTCCATCCTCCGAGTACGGAAAATGGAGATTTCCCGATAGCCCATCCGCCAAGCCGGTACCGATAGTCATATTTTTGCACCTCGACCTGCTCTGTGATCAGGATTCCGGTCTTGAGGTACGGCATACTGATAAAGACGATGTGAGCGGGCTTGACCTGGTTGATCAGGTGCGTCACCTCGTCGTAGTACGACTGATTCTTTGCGCTCGTCGCAAGCCTCAGCTCGTAGAGCGGGTATGTGATGGAGCACGTCCATTCACCCGCGCCAATCAGCTCATCCAGCTTCTGATACAGAAACCCCAGTGTGTAGGGCGGGCGGGTCGCAATGCGGGTCATTACACGCTGCCTGCGGAACGCCAGAGATTCCTTTTCCGGGACAGCCACGATGTGAAACACCTTTTCCCACCGTGCAACGGAATCCTCGTCCATGGTCTGGAAAAAGAAGTTGCTTTGAACCCCTTCCACGGAACCGGCCAGCCGATCAAATTCCGCCTTTTCGGCAGCACAGATCTGCTGGTAATCCTGCACTTCCCGGTAGATGGGCGGCAGCAGCGGCAGCAGTTCATGCGAAAGATCAAGCTTCATGCAGCGTCACCGTCCCAACCACAGGAACCTGCTGCTGTGCGCCGGTTTCTGTCAGAATCAAATCGTCCGCTGCTCCGTTCAGCTGGACGTTTGTCACGTTTACCACGCCCTCTGCCGTGATGATGGCCGCAGATACGCGGGCCGTGTAGACGTTGGCGCTGTATTCAATGCTGGTTTTGCTGATATTGGTCTCCCAGCTTTTCCGCACACTGAGCAGATATGCCTCCAGCGCTTCCCGTACCGCGGTGCGAACTGTATCCATCGAGTAGCTGGGCAGGAGTGTCACCGATGCGGTGACCGAAACTTCCAGCTTTTCCGGGGCCGTGATCGTTGCCTTTGCGCCGATGGGCGCAAGACCGAGCCCCTGCCCGGAGTTCGGGACCGGGTCGATGGCGTTCTGAATGGTCTGCACAAGGTCGGTGGATGCAGGCAGCCAGTCCGCACCCAGAACGGAGCAGAGCACCGTGCCGCCGCCTCTCCATGTCGGGTACACCTGCACAGCGCCCACACCGTCCAGTTTTTTGATTTCCTCCACGTACTGCGCCACATTGCCGCCAAAGGAGCGGCTGTTAAGCGATGCCTCGATGCGGGCGCGGAATTCGTCATCGGTCTCGGTCTCGTCTCCGGGTGTCAGGATATCCGAGATCCGGGCAGAGGTCAGGCCCTGAATGGTGTCGATGGGTAGGACAGGGCCGGTGTAGTCGTTGCCGATGGTGCCGGGCGTTTCGGCCAGAAGGCGGTAGGTGTGCCCGGAACCCAGAGCGGAAAGCGCAGTAAAGTTGATACTGTCCGCGCCGTTGATGGTGGAGAACCGGCTGCCCAGCGGGATCGCCATATTGAACTCGCCTTTTCTCACCGCCGCCGTGGCCTGCTTGCGGGTAACGGTGGCGATGGGGGCCAGCAGATCCAGCGCTCTGCCAGTGGCTGTCTGAAAAAACGCCTGCCGCTGCACCATGTTCAGGGAAAGGAAGAACCCCTCAAAGACATAGGCGGCGGGAGAAAGAGCTGTTGGGATAGGGCTTGTGTCCCGCTTGTCGTAGTCGTCCGGGATCTGAGACAGCATATAGTCCAGAATCGCCCGGTACTGTGCGGTAGAAAAATCGATCATGCTGCGGTGTTCACCTCCGTGCTTGCCTGCATTTCGCCGTAGATCGTGGAGACGGTAAAGGACGCTGTCAGGGCCTGTCCCTGCACCGTGTAAGAGAAGTCCTTCACGCCGGTCACCCGGTCATCCACGGTCAGGGCCTCTTCCAGGCGGCGCTGCAGTTCGGCAGCCACATAGCCCGGGTCTTGCCCCAGCAACCCCTCCCACTCCATGCCGCTGTAAGAGCGGAAGATCTGCCAGCGATAACGTTCCACATTCAGAATGATGTTCACGGCCTGTTTTACAGCCTCGTACCCATCGCATTCCCCGGTGATGCGGCCGGATGTCTGGTCAATAAACCAGGTTCTGGACGGTTGAGAGACGTATTCCACGCCGCCGGAAAGGTCGATGGACGTGCCTGTGGGAAGCGTAGCCATTACGATTCACCTCCGTATACTCGGGAAAGCACAATGAATTTCTGGCCGCTCTGAACGCGGAGCAGCAGCACTTTGTCCCCGGCTTTCAGGGCCGGGTTCAGGATGATGTACTTTTTGTCCTTGCTCAAAGGCAGCGCAGCGCCGTTTTCCCAGCCCACAAAGTTTTCTGCCTGAACCTTTGCGTCAAACCCATCCGGCAGGGCCGACCACTCCGTGAAGTAGGGCGGGGATGTGAATGCGTCCTCGCTTGGGCCGGATGGCGTTGCGTGCTTGTGCTGCAGGATTTTGATCTCGTGCCGGTGGCGCAGGATGGGAATTTTCTTTTCAATGACAGGCTCTGCCAGATAG
>ERZ835880.292-NODE-292-length-57875-cov-6.305863_pt1 | contig 57875 bp, 49 predicted proteins | sample MGYA00519944_ERZ835880 | MGnify/ENA primary metagenome ERZ835880 (study PRJEB31850, sample SAMEA3708787) | human gut metagenome | biome: human gut; feature: human-associated habitat; material: faeces | place: China | collected 2014 ... | reverse complement strand
GGCGTATACACGCTTTCCAGGCGTGCCTCTTCAACCACTCGAGCACCTCTCCTTTATGGCCTCGCCAAGGGGTTTCCCTTAAAAACGAACGCAAATTACAAATAAAAATGCGAACGGCAAGCGATTTCAGCCACAAATGTATTCTTTTTTTTCGTCTTACATAACAATCGGAAGACAAAAGTTCACAGATTCACCTAAAATTAATAAACTTTAAAAACTTCCTTCGGCTTTTTTGAAGACTTTGAGTGCATTTTCGGAAGTCGTAAGTCCGATTTCGGACAAAGGTCCCTCATAGATTTCAGACAACTTCTCTGCCACCTTTACCAGATAGGCACTCTCGTTTCTTTTACCTCTATAAGGCACCGGTGCCAGATAAGGAGAATCCGTTTCCAGTACAATACGCTCAAGAGGAATTTCCTTCAAGACTTCGGGCAATGTACTTTTCTTAAAAGTCACCACACCGTTTACTCCCAACATGAATCCTTCATAAGCCAGTAACTGCGCTGCATCTTCTGCCGTACCAGTAAAACTATGGAAAATACCGGTGAGTGAAGTTCCGGCATAAGGTTTCAAGACTTCCAACAATTCCGGATAGGCTTCTCTACAGTGTACGATCAACGGCAAATCATATTCCAAAGCCCATTGTATCTGCTCGTCGAGTACCAGCATCTGTTCGTTCCGGTAAGTTTTATCCCAATACAGGTCCATCCCCACTTCTCCAATACCATAAAATGTCTGCTCCGAGCGCAACCATTGTTCAACGACAGCCAGTCTGCGTTTCCAGTCGGCATCTACAGAAGTAGGATGAAAACCAATCATCGGATAGCAACCATCGTGAGTATTGCAAAGCGCCAGCATAGCTTCTACCGAAGTGTCATCGATATTAGGCATAAACAAGCGGAGTACACCAGCCTCTGTTGCACGAATCAGTGCCAATTCACGATCTTCATCAAATTCTTCAGCGAAGAGATGAGTATGTGTATCAATCAGGTTTACCATAGTCTTACAATTTACGGTTCATCAATTTCAATACAAAATCCATCAGATTCTGCTTCAAGGCATCTTCTACCGATACTTTTTCCAAAAGAGCTTTTGCCTCTTCGTAATACTGATCGATTTTCTGCTGGCAAATTTCTCCGATACCCACCTTATTATATATAGCCGTTACAGCTTCAATCTTAGAAGAAGGCACATAATTTGATGCTGCAATCCAATCAAGCAATTCTCTTCGGGTTTGTGCATCGGCTTTCTCAAGAGCTGTAATCAGCATATAAGTTTTCTTGTTACACAGAATATCTCCTCCTATTTTCTTACCGAATACAGCCGGATCTCCATACACATCCAAATAATCATCCTGCAACTGAAAAGCCAGTCCCATACGGACACCGAAATCATAAAGCAATTGAGCATCTTCTTCCGAAGCTCCACCCAATATAGCTCCTATCTTTAATGCACCGGCCAACAACACTGAAGTTTTCAGACGAATCATTTCAATGTATTCTTCGACCGTCACATCCGTCCGTGTTTCAAACTCCATATCCCATTGTTGTCCTTCACACACCTCCAGAGCTGTTTGTCCGAAAACTTCCATTACACTTTTCACATACTGAGCCGGACAATCCTGCATCATGAACTGATAGGAAAGAATCAGCATGGCATCACCGGAAAGGATAGCCGCATTCGGATTCCATTTTTTATGCACAACCGGTTTTCCCCGGCGCATTTCTGCATTATCCATCAAATCATCATGCAAGAGCGTAAAGTTATGATAAGTTTCTATAGCGGCTGCCTGCGGAAAAATGCGTTCTAGATCCTCCTTATATAAATTATAGGCAAGCAACATCAATACGGGACGTAAACGTTTTCCGCCCAATGACAAGACATATTCTATCGGATCGTAAAGTCCTTTCGGATTACGGGAATAAGGAAGCGATTCAATATAAGCATGAATCTGCTTCATCAAGTGTTCACTGCTTTGCTGGTTCATAAAAGAAAGATTTAGAGAGTTGGTACAAAAAAGGCTGCTCTTTGCAAAAGCAGCCTTTTAAAGAGTTATCTAACCAAATAGATTACTGCAATTTAAATGTTACAGGCACGGTATATTTTACACGTACTGCTTTACCACGCTGTTTACCTGGTTTCCACTTCGGCATGGTTTTGATGACACGAAGTGCTTCTTTATCCAAGTAAGGGTCAACACTACGAACAACAACCGGGTCAACGATAGAACCGTCCTGATTTACGACGAACTGAACGATTACACGTCCCTGTACACCGTTTTCCTGTGCGATAGTCGGATATTTGATGTTCTTACCCAAGAATTTCAAACATTCTGCCATACCACCAGGGAATTCAGGCATTTCTTCTACGACCATGAAGATTTCAGCTTCTTCCGGTTCTTCTTCTTCAACAACAGGAGCTACATACTTAATTTCAACTGCCTGATTGTCGTCTTCACTTGACTGGATGGTTGTTTCCTGTACATCCGCGTCATTTTCTGCAATCTGCAACACTTCTTCCACCTTCGGAGCTTCGGGGGGAGGAGGTGCCTGTTTCGGCTCTACCTGTTCTGTAATAGGAACCATTTCTTCTTCGAAGATCGGCATTTCGACACCACTATCGGTAGTTACCTGTTTGTCACGTTCTGTCCATTCGAACGCCACGAACATCACTGCCAATATCAGCACGAATCCAATCAGCAGCCATGTGGTCTTTTTACCTTCCAAGTCTGCTTTGGGCGATTTTTTAATTTCCATAAAACAATTTTATAGGTTAATAATTCTCTGTTCGGCAAATGTAGCATAAATCTTTTAATCTGCCACATCTGGAAGGTAAAAAAATGCTATTTTATTTCATCTTATGTCCAGAAGCATAAAAAGTGGCATTTCTTGTATTTCATTCTCTTTGCATTATCCTATTCCTTAGCGTATTTTAACCATCGCTGATACAGAAAAACAAGCTTTTCTATCGTAAAAAAGAGTATCTTTGGAGCCTGAATTCAAACATATTATTTATAAGGTATGAAGAAAATCATTATCGCAATCGACGGCTTTTCCTCTTGCGGAAAAAGCACCATGGCTAAAGATCTGGCAAAAGAGATTGGCTATATTTATATAGACAGTGGAGCCATGTACCGTGCCGTAACACTCTACTGCATCGAACATCAGTTATTCGATGAAAAAGGACAAGTGAAAGAAGAAGAACTGAAAGCCCGGATGAACGATATACATATCTCTTTCCGGCTAAATCCGGAAACCCAACGCCCCATGACATACTTAAATGGAATGAATGTAGAAGACCGTATCCGCACAATGGAAGTTTCTTCTCATGTCAGTCCGGTCGCAGCTTTAGGATTTGTACGCGAAGCACTGGTCCGTCTGCAACAGGAAATGGGAAAAGAAAAGGGTATTGTTATGGACGGACGCGATATCGGTACAGCTGTATTTCCACAAGCCGAACTGAAAATATTCGTGACGGCTTCTCCTGAAATCCGTGCCCAACGCCGGTACGATGAATTGAAAGCCAAAGGTCAGGAAGCGTCTTTCGATGATATATTATATAATGTAAAGGAACGCGACCGTATCGATCAGACTCGTGAAATCAGTCCGCTCCGCCAGGCTGAAGATGCAATTCTTCTCGACAACAGCCACCTGACAATTCAGGAACAGAAAGAATGGTTAAAAACTCAATTTCTAAAAGCCACTCATGCGTAAAGTAGAGATCGATCAGGGTTCCGGGTTCTGCTTTGGAGTAACAGCTGCAATCCAAAAAGCGGAAGAAGAATTGGCAAAGGGAGAAAAACTCTATTGTTTGGGCGACATCGTGCACAACGGTCAGGAATGTGAACGTCTGAAACGAATGGGACTCATTACCATCAACCACGAAGAGTTTGCTCTTCTGAAAAATGCCAAAGTGTTGCTCCGCGCCCATGGAGAACCTCCACGCACTTACGAGATAGCACGCGAAAACCACATTGAAATAATCGATGCAACGTGCCCCGTAGTACTGCGCCTGCAAAAACGAATTAAGCAGGAATACGATGCAACCCCTTCCGACCGGGAAAAACAAATTGTTATCTATGGTAAAAACGGACATGCCGAAGTCTTGGGGCTGGTAGGACAGACTTGTGGAAAAGCCATTGTCATTGAGAAACTGGATGAAGTCAAATCGCTCGACTTCTCCAAAGACATCCGTCTTTATTCGCAAACCACAAAATCGCTGGATGAATTCCGCCAGATTGTAGCCTATATCAAGGAGCATATCTCCCCGTCTGCCACATTCGAATATTACGATACAATCTGCCGTCAGGTAGCCAACCGCATGCCCAATATCCAGAAGTTCGCGTCTGCACACGACCTGGTATTCTTTGTCTGCGGGCATAAAAGTTCAAATGGAAAGATTCTTTTTCAGGAATGCAAAAAAGTCAATCCTAACAGTTACCAGATCGACCAGCCGGAAGAGATAAACAAAGACTTATTAAAAGACGCACAATCCATCGGCATCTGTGGTGCCACATCTACTCCCAAATGGCTGATGGAAGCGTGCAAAAACGTGATAATGAAAGAATAAAACAAAATATTCTTTTTTGTTTTATTCTTTTATATTTTTAGTAAATTTGCGTCATAGAATTAAACTTATAGTTAACTTATGGGAACAATTAAATGTATTGGTATCCTTACATCGGGAGGTGATGCTCCCGGTATGAATGCAGCGATACGTGCCGTGACACGTTCTGCAATCTACAACGGATTAAAGGTAAAAGGTATTTATCGAGGTTACAAAGGTTTGATTACAGGAGAAATTCAAGAGTTTCAAACACAAAATGTAAGTAACATTATACAGTTGGGAGGTACCATCCTGAAAACAGCACGTTGTCAAGAATTCAAAACTCCCGAAGGACGAAAAGTCGCTTACGAAACCATGCAGCGTGAAGAAATCGATGCGCTGGTAGTAATCGGTGGTGACGGATCACTCACCGGAGCGCGCCTTTTGGCACAGGAATTCGATGTACCGTGTATCGGACTTCCGGGTACTATCGACAATGACTTGTATGGAACAGATACTACCATCGGTTACGATACCGCTTTGAATACAATCCTTGATGCAGTCGACAAGATTCGTGATACAGCTACTTCTCACGAGCGTCTGTTCTTCGTAGAAGTAATGGGACGTGATGCCGGCTTCCTGGCTCTGAACGGTGCCATCGCTGCCGGAGCAGAAGCAGCCATTATTCCGGAATTCAATACAGAAGTCGACCAGTTGGAAGAATTCATCAAGAACGGTTTCCGCAAGTCAAAGAGCAGTTCTATCGTATTGGTAGCCGAAAGTGAAATTACGGGTGGTGCTATGCATTACGCAGAACGTGTAAAGAACGAATATCCACAATACGATGTACGTGTAACCATTCTCGGACACTTGCAGCGCGGCGGACGTCCTACTGCACACGACCGTATCATTGCCAGCCGTATGGGTGTAGCAAGTATTGAAGCTTTGATGGAAGGACAGCGTAACGTAATGATCGGTATTGAAAACGACCAAATCGTATATGTTCCGTTTACCAAGGCTATCAAGAACGACAAGCCTATCGACCGCGAACTGGTTAATGTATTGCGCGAATTATCAATCTAAAAATTCAATTTTAATCCCTATAAACTGCTATTGTGTATTCTGCACAATAGCAGTTTTTGTTCCTATACCTTCAAGTAAATCTTATCTCCATTTCGTGAAATACACATTTCCATCCAAGTATTCTCATATTTTACATTAATTAAATTTATATCTCTTACTATCATTCTTTTTGTCAGCATAATCTACTTTTTATAAAAAATGCAGGAAGAAGCTCCAAATTCCAAAAAAATTAATAAATTCGAAATATTCATACATGAAGAATATAAGTTTTTAATAAAAAATTTCCCCTATGACAACACTTAAAAGCATTCTAACTATCTGTTTATTAACCTATTCTTGTAGCATTATGGCACAAAGGACTACAGAAATTGTAGAGCCCCTCTCACAAGAACAGGAAGAAGGCATGACACTGAAAAGAAAAGTAGCCATCGGGCGCTTCTCCAACGAAACACAATACGCCAAAGGAATTTTCTACGACAGAGAAAATGATCCTATGGGAAAGCAGGCTCTCGATATCCTGTCATCTAAACTAGCCGCTTCGGGAAAATTTCTACTGTTGGAAAGAAGTGATTTGGAAACACTTCTGGAAGAAAGCAACAAAAGTGACAATGCGATTGCGACTTTAGGAGCAGACTATATGATTATCGGTTCAATCACTGAATACGGCCGGAAAAATACCGGTAAAAATAAAGTATTCTCTTCGGAAAAAACTCAGACCGTAGAAGCTGCAGTAGCAATTCGTCTAGTAGATGTTTCTACAGGATTAATCATCTACTCCGATGAAGCCAAAGGGGCAGCGGAACTTACAACCAAAACGACCATGGGACTGGGTGGACAAGCATCTTTCGATGCTACACTGAGCGATAAAGCCATCTCAGAAGCTATCGGACAATTGGTAGAAAACATTATTAATAAATGTACTAATGCACCGTGGAAGACCTACTTCCTGGCTTACGAACCGGATGCCATACTGATAGCTGGAGGACACAGCCAAGGTATTAAAGAAGGAATGACATTCGCTATCAAGACTAAAGGGAAGAAAGTAAAAAATCCTCAAACCGGTATTATCATTACACTTCCCGGAAAGAAAATAGGAGAAGTGAAGGTTATTTCCACCGGAGGAGATACTCCGGAAACCGAGTACTCTTTTGTAGAAGTGAGTGGCACCACAGAAATCAATGCCAACAATATAGGAAACTATATTATTGAAGAATCAAAATAAACAATATCCCCATTTCTAAACCCAATATAAACATCTATGAAGAAGTTTTTAAAAATCATAGCTTTTGCAGCCATTTTCCCTGCTTTTCTTGCAGGATGTAAAGCTCCGGTAGCCCAACAGAGTGGTAAAGAAGATATTGCTTATCTTTTGTTTGTCAGCCCTAATACCTATGCAGGAAAAAAAGTGACTGTCAGTTTAGACAATCAGAAACCGTTCTCGGTACAAGTCGTCAAAGAAAAGAAATCAAAACGAAAAGGGACTCAATATGGAGTAAAAACAGGAGCACGCCACATTAAAGTCTCTTATGAAGGCAAAACCCTATACAATAAGAAAATTTTCATTTCTACTCAGGAAGTAAAACAGATTATCTTACCATAAAACAACTGTGATTATGAAAATTAACACTTTATTGTCTTCTTCAGTAGCTATTGCCTCTATCCTTTTTCTCATCTCGTCTTGTACGACTACTCAAAACCTATATTCCTGGCATGACTATGAAGATATAACTTATCAATACAATAAAAAGCATACCGAAGAGCTGAAAGTCAAAGTATTGGAAGAGTATCAGAATATGATTCAAAAACAAAACGGCATCCGAGCTACAGTACCTCCAGGTATGTATGCAGAATACGGATATATGCTATATAAAACAGGAAAAAAAGAAGAGGGAATCCGCTTTCTGAAAGAAGAAATAAAACTTTATCCAGAATCGGAGGTATATATTTCTAGAATCATTAAACAATTGGAAAAATGAAAAAAACAATTCAACATATCCTTCGTCAATTATTACTCCGACGGATGCTCCCCATCTATCTGCTGGCAACGATGGCTGCTCTATTCACGTCATGCACTACCCCCACTACACTCAGTCAGCAATATCCCAAAATGTACGAAGAAAAACCGCTTACCATAGCTATCATGCCACCTATCAACCAGACTACGCATGCAGAAGCGAAAGATTTCTTCTATACTACCCTGTACATGCCTCTGAGTGAAAAAGGATACTATGTGTACTCTCCCTATCTGACAATGGAAATGTTTCAGCAGGAAAGCGCATACGATGCAGAACTGTTTTTGGAAAAAGATCTTACAGCATTCAGAAATGTATTAGGAGCCGACGCTGTTATGTTCACAGTTATAAAAAACTGGGAAAGAGTAAATATAGGAGGAATGCTTAAGGTAAAAATCGAATACATCCTCCGTTCAACTAAAACCGGAGAAACCTTATACAATAGAGAAGGAGATATTACGGTCGATACCAGCATAAGTAGCGGAGCTGGTGGATTAGGTCTCCTCGTCGACCTGGTGGCTACAGCAATTAATACAGCAGCCACAGACAAGGTTATAGCCGGACGCAAATGCAATGCTTTTGTTCTTTCTGATATGCCGGCTGGAAAATATTCTCCGCTCTACGAAAAAGACCAAAACAACCCCGCCGGAAAGAAAAACGTAAAAGCGACTGTAAAATAGAGCTATCTCTGTTTTCATATCACAGAATTGAAGCCGTCTCAAGAAACTATTTATCTTGAGACGGCTTCAATTTCTTTTCAAATCCAGCTCCCTTGAATCCGGAAAATTCGTAATACCTCAAATATGGTGCATTAATTGTACTTTATCCTAAATCCGGACAAACAACAACAGTAGAAGTCTTCGTTCCTGGAAACAAGAAATAATATAATAGAAAGGTAATAACAAATGCCAAAAGCTTAAATCGACATCATTGGCCGTACAGTTATCGCTGTTGGCTGTAGAGCCGACGTAGATGATTGTACAGCCGACAGCGTCGTTTTAATTCAGCAAATAGAATCATAAACTTACATCCAGAAAGCCTCACGCCTGCATCCGTCTTCTGCGTTTACGGCGTTGCAGATTTTTACGCTTATAGCTAATCCAGCGGCGACGGATTTGCCATCCGCATAATCCTACGACTACAGCCAGAATCAGAATCACAATGCCTCCGCTCAGATTATCCCCTTTCACACGCGACCATATTTCCAGTACATTCACCGTCTTGTCACCAAAATCGCGAATCATTGAACAGCGGGCTATTACCGAACGGTCCGGATACTGTGTATTGCGCAGGCGTACCTTTTGCGCTTCAGCACCGAAGAAATAACTGGCATCAACTTCTTCCAGTGTAGAGTCAATGCAGGCTTCCATGATTTCGGGAACAGCAATCGAACTCACATACCCGTTTTCCTCCATATTACGCAAGGCAATGTCCGGACGACATAAAAAATTGATGAAATAACTTGCCGCCTTCGTATTGCGGGCATATTTAGGAATCACCCATCCGTCGTACCACACATTACTGCCTTCCTCCGGAATAGTATAGTCCAAATCCACACCTACTGTAGCCGCTTCCTCCATGGCCCACTGAGCATCCCCGCTCCATGTCACGTTTATCCAAGCCTTTTCTTTGGTCATCATCTCTTTACCAAAGTCAGCTTCCCATCCAGCCACATTCGGTTTCAGTAATTTAAGATACTTTTCCACTGTATCCATGGCCGCAGGTGAATAATCGTTCATCAGTTCCGGAACAGTTTTCAGTCCTTCTTTCAGTTCTTTGCGGTGTGCATACAGCATAGCTGTACCGTAAGCATCACGGTAGGCATCCTTCATCAGCAGCTTACCGGCAAAATGTTTATTCCACAGACAGTCCCACGATTTCAGTTCCTCCGGTTTTACATATTTCTTATTATAGAGAATACCTGCAGTACCCCACATGTAACACACTGCATAACGGCTGGCTGGATCATCCGGACGGGTACTCAACTTATCAATCTGTTCCTTGATATACGGAGCTACTCCTTTCATGTAATTGGGCGAATGAGCAAATACCGTATCAATAGGCAGCAACAGATTCTTGCGCAACATTCGTTCGATAATGTATTCCGACGGACACACCACATCAAAATCCTCATGCCCTTTTTCAATCTTGGTCAGCATGATTTCGTTGATATCGAACGTCTGATACACAATACTGATATCTTCTCCGGTCTGCTCTTTATAATACTCTTGGAAATCCTCCAGCACCCCTTCGCCGATATAGTCGGCCCAGTTGTATATTTTCAGTACTTTCTGCCGCGAACCGGTATCGTTGTAACACGCGGTACACAGAGCACACAGCCCCATTATCAGTACAAGTAAATTCAGTTTCTTCATGTTGTTTTTTTAGGTTACGAAACTTTTCAATTGAAAATTGAGAATTGATAACTGGCAATTACTCTAGTTCTCTTATCAGCTCAAGAGTTCATATTAAGTTTGTAAGTTTTTTAGTTCGTAAGTTTGTCAGTTTGTTAGTATTATCAAGCTCAGGAACTTAAAAACTTAAGAACTTAAAAACTCATATTAAGCTTGTTGATATCCTCATACGCAAACTTAAAAACTCAAAAACTTAAAAACCAGTTTTCTCATCTTTTTTTATCTGCCCTTCTGTTCAGAATAATCAGCAATACCAGAATCACCACAAAAATGATGGCCGAAAGCGGACGCAATTCAGGGGTAAGTCCTCCCTTGCGTGCATCAGCATAAATATAAGTCGACAGCGTTTCCAGCCCCTGATTACCGATGGTAAACACCGTAACGGCAAAGTCATCAATAGAGATGGTCAGTGCCAGCAGAAACCCTGTAATCATTCCCGGACGAATCTCCGGAATAATCACCTTGCAAAGTGCCTGCATCGGAGTTGCCCCCAAGTCCAAAGCAGCCTCATAAAGATTCGGGTTCATCTGTTTCAGTCGCGGAAGCACACTCAACACCACATAAGGCGTACAAAACGTAATATGTGCCAGTACCACAGTAGTAAATCCCTGAGTAATACCCAACGATACAAAAAGCAGGAAAAGTGAAATACCCGTGATAATATCACCGTTCAGAATAGGAATTGTATTGATAAATCCCATCGCCTGCCGTCCGCGAGCCTTCAGATTATAAATACCAATAGCAGCCAGACTACCCAATATAGTAGATGCCGTTGCTGCAATCAGTGCAATGGCAATGGTATTGACAAAGGCATTCACCAGCGAATGATGCGCTCCCGTATCAAACAGCGAAGCATACAGTTTCATCGAAAACCCCGTCCAGTTACCCAGTACCTTGGCTTCGGTAAACGAGTAAATCACAATAATGGCAATCGGTGCATACAATGCCAGCAACAACACCCACAGATATGTCTGTGCAAGAATCTTCTTTACCATACGCCACTTCCTCCTTTATCCGATTCGCGCTCTTCACTGCTGAAAAGTGAAGTTGCCGCAATCAGGAACAGCATAATCAGCGACAAAGCTGCCCCGTAATTCCACAAACTGTTGTTTATATTCTCCTGCATGGTCGTACCGAACAACTTGATGTTGTTCATCGTCAGCAGTTCGGCGATGGCAAAAGTCGAGATAGTAGGCATGAATACCATCATGATACCACTAACCACCCCCGGCATAGAAAGCGGGAATACCACCTTCCAGAACACCTGAAACGAGTTGGCCCCCAAATCCTGTGCTGCTTCAATATAACTTTTGTCCATCTTCTGCAGCGTATTGTAAATAGGGTAAATCATAAACGGAATAAAGTTATATATCATACCGAATATCAGTGCCCCCTCTCCCAATGGCAAACGGAGGAAATCAAACAGAGCCACCGTAGCCAGCGTACGGATCAGGATATTCACCCACATGGGCAGGATAAACAGCATAATCACCGTCTTGGCATACCCCGAATTGCTCCGACTCAGAATCCATGCCACCGGATAGCCCAACACAATACACCCTATCGTAGTGAGAATGGCAATACCAATCGAATACACAAAGGTATTCACGTCTTCCGGATGTGCCAGAAACTTGCTGAAATTGGCAAGTGTCAGATGACCTGCATCATCCGTAAAGGCATAGACCACAATCAGTACCATCGGAATAATCACGAAAAAGAGGGAAAACAGCAGATAAGGCAGTGTCCAGCTCTTACGTGAAGAAAAGAAAAATCGTAACTTATTCATTTCCGTATGTCGAGAAAAAGAAAATCAGATAATCACACGAATCGCTTCTTTCGGGATAGTAATACCTACACGGTCTCCGTCGTCCCATACATCATTGGTATCGACAAATACATTTTCATCCCAATCGGAGAATACCGTCAGATGATAATGATTTCCCTTGTACAGAATAAACTTCACTTCTCCAGTCAGCATACCGTCCTCTTCGTTGTCCTGCAACACCACCTGATCGAAGTCCACTTCCACTTTTACGGCTCCGTTCTCTTGTACCCGACTCATATCCACCGTCGGACATTCGAACTCACATCCCAGAAACTCCACATGTGTTTCATCTATCATGCGCGCTTCAAATGTATTGCAGGTACGCTCTTTCTTCATAATATGAATATCGAAAGGCTTTATCAGCAAACCGACTTCCGTACCCGCTTCAAAAGCATGATAGTCCTGTACTACCATTTCATAATCACCACACAGCACCACCATCTCATAATGCACTCCCTTGAAGATGCACGACTGCACTACACCACGCAACTGCGCCATGTCTGATACCGGGAAAATATACAAGTCTTCGGGACGAATCACCACATCCACCGGCATATTTTCTCCAAATCCCTTGTCTACGCACTCAAACTCATGGTTGCAGAAACGTACGCGGCAATCCTTCACCATCGTTCCGTTCAAGATGTTGCTCTCTCCAATAAAGTCGGCTACAAACGAGTTGATCGGTTCATTATAGATATCTGTCGGTGTACCAATCTGCTGAATCTTACCCTCGCTCATTACTACGATGGTATCACTCAGTGTCAGTGCCTCTTCCTGATCGTGTGTCACATAAATAAAGGTAATTCCCAGACGGCGGTGCATTTCCTTCAACTCCATCTGCATATCCTTACGCATCTTCAAGTCCAGTGCAGCCAGCGGTTCATCCAGCAACAACACTTCCGGCTCATTCACAATGGCACGGGCTATTGCTACACGCTGCTGCTGTCCTCCCGACAGAGAATTCACATCACGATATTCGTAATCCGTCATTCCCACCATCTTCAGCGCAGCCTTCACTTTCTTCTCCATTTCAGCCTTCGGCATCTTCTTCAGTTTCAGACCGAAAGCAATGTTATCATACACATTCAGATGCGGAAACAGCGCATATTTCTGAAACACGGTATTCACCGGTCGCTTGTGCGGCGGTGTCTGCGTAATTTCCTTTCCGGATATACGTATTTCTCCTTCCGAAGCAGTCTGAAAACCAGCTATCAGTCGCAACAGCGTAGTCTTTCCACATCCGGACGGTCCCAGAATCGTTACAAATTCACCCTTTTTAACCGAGAGGTTAATATGATCCAATGCAGTCTTTTCTCCAAAAAACTTGGATACATCCTTTACCTCAATAATAGACATGTTCTCGTTTTGCATTAATCCAGTTCAATATTTATGGAGGCAAAGTTACATATATTATTCACCAAAAGCACCATAATCAGCTTATTTTCGATAAAATATTCTAATTATGGTGCTTTTTGCGTATAATTATGCGATAAATGAATCTCTTCTTTTCCTTTTTATTTCATTTCCTCAAAATAAGTATCGAGCAGTCGCTTGGCTGCCGCAAACGAGGTAGCCCGTCCGTTCAGTACTTCCTGCTCCTGTCCGGCCAGCATAGCTGCTATTCTCTCATTCTGATAGAAACTGTCGCGCAGATGTTCGTTGATGGTTTCATACATCCAATACTTAGCCTGTTCGTTACGACGGTGTTCAAAATATCCATTGGCCTTCACAAAGTCGAAATACTTGTACACCATGTCCCAGATTTCCTCTACGCCGATGTTATAGAATCCGGAATACGTCATCACCTGCGGTGTCCATCCCGACTCGGGTGCCGGAAACAGATGCAGTGCGTTACGGAAATGAGCCGCAGCCAACTTAGCCTTTTCAATGTTATTCCCGTCTGCCTTGTTGATAACAATTCCGTCTGCCATCTCCATAATACCACGCTTTATTCCCTGCAGTTCATCTCCTGTACCTGCCAGTTGAATCAGCAGGAAGAAGTCCACCATCGAGTGTACAGCTGTCTCACTCTGTCCCACTCCTACAGTTTCTACAAAAATCTTGTCGTAACCGGCAGCTTCACAAAGAATAATCGTTTCACGGGTTTTTCTCGCCACACCTCCCAGCGATCCGGCCGAAGGACTGGGGCGGATAAACGCATCCGGATGAACCGACAACTTTTCCATACGAGTTTTGTCACCCAGAATACTACCTTTCGAACGTTCACTACTGGGGTCGATAGCCAGCACAGCCAGTTTCCCGCCTTTTTTCAGTACATGCAGTCCGAAGACATCAATCGATGTACTTTTTCCGGCTCCTGGTACTCCACTGATTCCCACTCGTACCGAATTTCCTGAATACGGAAGACATTTTTCAATCACCTCCTGCGCCAGTGCCTGATGCTCGGGACGCAAACTCTCCACCAGCGTAACGGCCTGGCTCAATATCGTGACATTTCCTTTCAGAATACCTTCTACATATTCTCCTGCAGAAAACTGCCGTCTTTGCGGACGCTTTCTGTTCTTCAGATAAGGATTTACCGTTGCAGGCTGTTCTATGCCTTTATTCACGGTCAGTCCTTTGTATTCTTCACTGTTTTCCGGATGGTCCATAGCTTTTTGTTTTTATTTTTAGTTAACAAGGGGCAATTTAAGTTTTTAAGTTTTTGAGTTCGTAAGTTAGTAGGTTTTTAAGTTGGTGAGTTTACAAAACGCTTCCAATTGACAGTTTATAACAAACTTAAAACTCAAAAACTTAAAAACTCAAACCAACTATCTCAAACTCGCCTTCACCCTCACGGTCATCTTCGGATGCTGCGGGTCATTTGTAATCATCAGAATACGCTGTGTACCTCTCACACGTGACAGGTTCTTGGCTAATACAGTCACTTTCATCTTGGTCGACTCACCCGGTTTCAGCACACGCTTCTTCAAATTCACCGACAAAGCCATACTGAACACCTGCATATCCTTGATTACCATGTCAGTCTTTCCTGTATTTGTAATCACAACCGTCTGCGACTTCTTCTGAGTCGGCTTCAGATTCAGATATTCCAGTTTTTGTGTAGAAAGTGAAATAACCGGTGGATTCTGTTTTTCGTACTCGCTCATTGAAAAGAAGTCGGGCAACAATACAACCGATACCGGAATCTCATTTTCACTACCCACCTTGTCACCCAGGAAGCGCGACAAGTACACCGATGCACGGGTAATACCCAATGCCGGCAGTTTTTCCGTATCCAGCGTCACCTCTATCTTTCCACTCTTGTTACGTCCTATCACCTCCGGAGTCGACTTCACACTCAGGTACGGAGGCAAATGCATCAATACCGGAGTATATGGTTTGTTCGATGTATTGGCCACCAGAATTTCAAACACCGGCTTGTCACCCCGGTTCACATCATTAAACTCTATCTCTTCCTTATCCAGACGAATGGCTCCGAAAGCAATCGGATGGGTAAAGGTAAAGTTTTTCGGATCGGCAGTTACTTCTCCGTTGAATTCCAGATACAAAGGCATCGGCGAAGCATTGCAGTACACTCCCACTTCCTTATAGAAACGTCCTATCGCCTCTGCATCAAACACAGCCATTACCGTACCTTTTCCTCCTGCCGGAATCGGCTCTTCCGTCCATGTAGCCTTTGTACATCCGCACGAAGTCGTCACGTTCGAAATCACCAGCGGTTTGTCTCCCGTGTTGGTAAAAGCATAGGTCACCGTTACCGGATTTCGCCACAATACGTAGCCCAAATCCTGCTGTTCACGGTCGAAAGTTATCTTAGGTTGTGCCTTCCCTGCCAGGGCCACAGCACTCCATATCATCAATAAGAATAAAATACGTTTCATCTGTTTCTCTTTCTATATATTTTACAAGATAGTGAGCAGTCAAATCCCCAAGCCAAAAACCAGCATTGGAATAAAAGAACTGACAAACCGCTCCTGTCCTGTGTTTGCGCAAAGATAGAGAGAAAATCAATCACCGCAAAAAGTTACAGTCAGTTTTTCTGTTTCCGTATGTGCGGCAAACTCCGGTGCATAAACCGACTGTACCGAAGCCATACCTGCCCTGTACGTACCGCTACGATCAATATATACGTCATACTCCAGCACGTAAGTACCTTTTCTCATCCGGTCGATAAAAAACTCGGTCGATGCATCACGGCTCACCCGGTAGCATCCCGTACCACCGATGCGGCAATATCCCGACAACTGTTCCACCGGCTCCATGCAGGCAGCCCGTTCATCCTTCACCCGTACAAAGTCCATGTCGCGGTCGGCACGCACCGTCAGTCTCACCGTCAGCTTGTCTCCCGGTTTCAGCACCGTCTGTCCGTCTGCCGGCTTTCCCTCTTTCCGGTACTCCCGGTCTACATACAGTCCGTGCCCCTCATCTGCCTTCAGCCGGTCCATCTGCTCCGTATATTGTGCATACACGGCTCCCCAGCCTATGCCCTTTCCGGTCTTTTCCACTATCACACGGTCCACCTTGGTCTCCTTGCCTTCCCAGCTCCGGCGCACATAGCCTAAAGCATCCTGTGGGGTTTCCCATACCGTCTTGCCCACGGTCGCCTTCATCTGTCCGGCTTCCTCCATCCGGTACTCTCCGTCACACAAGAACGCATACACCGCATCCGCCGTAGCAATCGGAGTCTCCCATGCCTGTACCTGCTTCTGCTTCAGCAGCCATCGCTTCATCTCTCCCTCCATCCGTTCGTCCGGAGCCAGCCGGTGAATCGCTTCCAGGGCAGCCGTCTGGGTAGGAATCCGGTAACTGCTCCACGAATAGGCCGCCTTCGGTGTGTCAAAGTAGCGTCCCATCTCCTTGCTGTACACCGTATACTCTTTTACAGACTGCATCAGCTCTGCCGCCTTCCGGGTTCTGCCGCAAGCCTGCATCACTATCGCATGCATCGCTTTTTCATAAATGCCATACACCTTCTGCTCTTCCACCCGGTCCAGTATCCAGTCCACTTTCTTCTGCTCCGGCAGACTCACTTTATCCGGGCACAAAGCCTGCATATACAGCCAGCGTACCGTCTCCGTACGGGGAACTGCCTTACCCTTTCCTTCCTTCTCCATTTTCCGAAGCTCCTCATACTCTTTCTCCACCTCTGTCTTCAGGTAATTCATGGCCCGCACATACATCGGTTCCGCTCCCAGCTCCAGTTTTCCGGTCAGCGCATACAGCCGGCTCAACAGTTCGGCAATCTGTGTCGTCACATACAGATTCCCTTCCATGCCGCGGTACCAGCTCCACGAACCGTCTTCTCGCTGCAAGCCCTTCAGTTTTTCCACTGCCGTCCTCAATTCCTGTTCCCGGATGTTCCGGTCGAACAGCCGGACTATCTGTCTCCGTTGTTCCGTTTCCTTCATCGCTTCTGCCAGCCAGGGCATTTCCTCCTCCAGCAGTCCTTTCAAGTCGGCATTCTGCTCCAGCGGACTCTGTGTATGCTCATCCAGTGTCCCCGCAGCTTCCCAAGCCTTCCATACCTCTTCGATACGCGGATTCAAATCCACAAGATGCGCAGCCAGACTCTGTGCATAGTGCGCCGAAGCCCAGGCAATGGCATCCTCCGAAGCCGGATTCCCCAATGCCGGCAAAGCCTGTACCACATACCAGTCCGGATTGGCTGTCATCTCCACCGTCAGTCTTCTGTCGGCAGCTGTCTCGCTCTGTCCGTTGAACAAATCCTCCGTCTTTATCACCAGCATATCCGCTCCGTCCAGTTGCAGCGGAATCGTTTCCGTTACCCACTGCTTGTCGGTCAGCACCGGCAGATACCGCTGCTCGCCGTCGGTATGTGCACCGGCTTCCGCCACCACCTTGCACACCAGTACCTCATGGCGTCCGCCAGCCTCAAAATCGAAATACACCTGTCCGGTTTCTCCCTTTGCCGTACGGAATTTCTTTTTGACAGAAAAGACCACCTTGTCCGTCATCGGATCGGTCAGTTGCAGACGAACTGTCCCTTTCACCTCTTCTTCCGACAAATTCACCAGCGATACCGCCACCTGTGCCCGGTCGCCGGCACGCACAAAACGCGGCAAGTTAGGCTGCACCATAAACGGCTTCGAAGCCACCACCGTATCCGTCATCAGTCCGTAGTCCATGGCTTTTGTATGAGCAAATCCCATCCACTTCCAGGTCGTCAGTGCATCAGGCAACGTAAATACCATGCTCACTACCCCTGCCGAATCCGTACGCAGTTGCGGATAGAAGAAAGCCGTCTCGGCAAAGTTCGTTCTCAGCGGCATGTCTATCGGAGCATCCGGTCCTTCTGCCGTTGCCTCTCCATTTCCTCCTACCAGCACCATTTCCTCCTCAAAGACCACATCCGTCAACTTCGCATTCTTCGGTGCCGCATATTTCACTTCCACCGCATTTCTCGAAAACGCCGGCCTTGCCAATACACAATCTTCCGTACTCTGAACCGTTTCTTCATAATCGCCGAACGTCGGTTTCCACAGCCTGCTGTAGTCTCCCCACTCATCCAGCCTCAGTCCACTACCTGCATAATGGTATGCAAACGGCACATACATTCCCGCACGCTGTCCGTTCCACACCGTTCCCGTAAACACATACGGCACTGCCCGGTTAAAATACAGTCCGAATCCCCAGCTATGTCCGTACAGTCTGTCCAGCGAAGCATCATACAGCACTGCCATCACATTGGCACGCACCGGCTTGCCGTCCTTGTCCACAATCTGCATCCGCCATTCCTCCTCTGTGCCCGGAATCAGACGGTCGCGGAAAGTCTCCCACTTCATCCGGAGCTGCATCTCCGGTTCGGGGCGCACCAGACGCTCCTGGCGGCTGTGCCATACCCCTTTCTTCATAAAGGCCATGTTCACTATCACCCCGTCTCCATACTCCTTCCGGTACGGATACGACAATTTCACCACCTCGTTACTCAGATTCATCCGTTCCGATTCGATACGTCCCTCTTCAGTATACACATCTACAAACAGATACACACTGTCTTCGCTGCTTCCCACATACAGATCCACCGCATTCTCTTCGCTCCACGGTCCCTTTTCATCCCGGTAAAACCATTCCGTTGCCACTACCGGCATCCGCCCCGTATGCAGCGAGCACCACACAAAGTCCTGCTCCGTCTTCCCTTCTCTTCCGGCTTCATCACAGGCCGATGCCTCCATCCGGTACATACCGTCGGGCAAGTTCCACACAGCGGCAGGCGAGAACGCTTCCTGTGCCTTCCGCTTCCCTTCGTACACCAGCTTTCCTTTCTTTCCGTCTTCTCCCCGTTCAAACACCCGGAAAGTCACCTCCGTATCCACCGGCATTCCGTTCAGGTTCTGTACCCGGAAGACCATCTCTTCCTTCTTTTCCCGCACCATTGTTTCGCGCAGTCCCTCTATCTGCAGTCCGATGGAACAACTGCCCACCGGCAGCACCATCTGTCCTGCCTGGGTTTCTCCGGCTCCGTCGGTCACCTCCGCCTTCAGCGTATACGCATAATAAAAATAGGATCCTTTCCGGAACATTTCACTCTCCGGACGGGTAAGACATACCTCTACAGCAAACCGTCCTTCGGCATCCGTTCTTACCGTTCCGTGCTGAATCTCCTCTCCCTGGCCGCCGGGCATCCAGAACCAGCGCATGGCACGCGTCATACGGAAGTCCACCTCCGCATTCCGCACCGGCGCCCCCGCAAAAGTCAGTGCCCGTCCTTCCACGCGCAGACTGTCCCCCCAGGTATACGCCTTTTCCACCGGTGTAAACGTCACCTCAAAAGTCGGCCGTTTATATTCTTCTACCTTTATATAAGCCGAAGTTCCGAAAGCCTTCACCAGTGCCTCTCCCAGAAGCACCTGTTGCGGCAACACCAGTTCCGCAGCAAACGTACCCCATTCATCGGTACGCACAGCCGTTTTCTTCCATTCCTTTCCGTGCAGCACCAGCACCGTTTCATCCGTCTCGTTGGCAGCCACCTGCAACGAGTCCCCCCGCTGCCGGTATACCACACCCGATACCCGTACCGTCTGTCCCGGCCGGTACAGCGAACGGTCGGTAAAGAGCGATGTCCTTCTTCTCCATTCCTCCTCCGATGCTACTGTATGCCTGTACAAAGACAGAGACCCGATGGCCATAAAGTCATTCCCCGGAGTCCGCACATTGCACAATAGCTCCCTGCCCTCCGGCACTTCTATCCGTACACTTCCTCTTTCGTCCGCCTTGTCCGTCTTCCTCACTATATACGTACCGTTCTTCTCCTCATACATCACCAGTTCCGCGCCCGGCACCGGCTGTCCGGTCCGCTTGTCCACTGCTACCACCTCATAACAGTTCTTTTCAGCCGTCAAAGCCACACACTGATAAGGCGACACATGCAACACCGTATAATCCACCTTCTCCGCATACCCTTCGGGCACTGTCTTCAGCAGATAAATCCCCGGATCCGGCATTCTCCAGCGTATCACCGTATCCGTCTGCCGGAAATCCTCCGTCGGCTTCAGCTGCCAGCGCTGCACCTCGGTCCGCTTTCCGAACTTTCTGATCCATATTTTATAATCGTCCTGCCGGTTATTCATCACTTCGGCCGGAGTCCGATTCAGGCGATACACCTCCATCCGCAGTGCCGTCAGATTCTTGTAAGTCACCCTCAGTGCTGCTTCCTCCTCCGGATACACAAACGGAATCTCTACCTGCAGCGCCGGTGTTTCTATCCGTTCCATCACCCCTTTCAGCGCCTTCACCGTTTCAGCCTTGGGATACCTCTTCCATCCCTTCTCCGCAGTCTGGTATGCCTTCCGCAAGTCCCCTTCCTGTTCATACAGCAAAGCCCGTCTCAGATACACCTCTGCACACACCTCCAGATCGGCAAACTCCCGGCTCCATTTCTCCAGCAGACTGCCATACTCCTCTCCGCTCAGCCGGAAACGCTCTCCTGCCACTCCGCGCTGCGCCTGCCATTCCGCCTTCGCCAGTTGTGTAATCAGGAAGCCCTCCCGGTTTCCGTTCCCGTAAAAAGCCAGCAGGTCATCATACATCCGTACAATCTCCTCCTGCACCTTCTCCATCCGGTTCCATCGCCATGCCCCGTTCAAGGCACGTATTGCTTCCCTGGTCAGCAGGTCGTACATCGAGTCACCCAGATAGCGTTCACTCAACTTTCCCGTCTGTGTCATCGGTACAAAGTCGTCAGCCGAAGCACCCTTCAGCACCTCCTTCGGCGCCAACGAACGTCTGAAATACACCAGTGCACTGTCCACATCCTCTTCCCATCCCTGTTCCGCCAGTCTGCTTCCCAGGAGACTGTAAAGCACCGCCTTTCCCAGCGGCTCCGTTTCCTTCTCCGCCCAGTCCTCCAGCTGTTTCCGGTCCACCGGAATACTGTCCGGAGCAATCATTCCCCTATATTGTGCCCGCATCAGCCAGGCTTTCATCATCTGCGGCAAATTTCTTTCCGTCTCCGCCTTGATATAAATCTTGTCCAACACCCCGATTACCGACTTCGGCAAATCCTTCTGTTGCAAGGTTTCCACCTCTTTCCACCATGCCGTATAAGTCTGTGCCCACGAAAAAAGCGGGAAAAGGGCAAGCAGTAAAAAAGCCCTTATTTGTTGTCCTCTTGTCTTCATATCCTTTTGTTTTGGGTTTCACAATCTCCCGGACCGATTCCCTTTTTCTCCCTTCCGAAGAAGATAAAGTAATCCGATAGTCTTTTATAAAGAAATGGAATTTTCCCCAAAATACGGCGGTTTTTATCTTAAATAAGGCTAAACACAAGATTTTTCCCACTCATTCAATTATTTTGACAATAAAAAAGCGCGCCTCTGTTTAAGAGGTGCGCTCTCACAGCCGAACACACGGCCATTTTCTGCCGCAAATATACACTTTTTCTTTGATTTGCAGCAGAAAAATAGAGTTTTTAGCCCTTTTACTTTAGCCTTTATTTACAAATAAGATATTTAAGTTACAAAACTATGAATCACCATCTGCAAAGACAGGGGCACCTCTTAAACAGAAGTACTCCCGCCACCATTTTCTACTTACGACAAAACAAACCTGATTCCCAGTAACTTAAATACACTGGGGAGGAGAAAATGGTATACCCCTACTTTATTTAACAAACCTAAACTCAGTAAATCAACTCTACAAATAATTCGTACAACATGCAATTCATTTCCTCCACTCTTGTGGAATTTGAACAGCCGGACCTCATTCCCGTAGAATCCGGAAAGCTTCTTGCGCAAATGCGGAAAATGCAAGCTTTCTATTACGAGTTGTACGACTCGTACCTGCGCGGAGGAAAATACATCGTCCGTTACATGTTCTATACCCTCTCTGCAGTGAAACGGGTCACCCGTGCACAGCTCCGCAAGCAGTTTGCAGCCATCAGCCGGAAAGCCGAATCCGTTCTTCCCGAAGACATGCAGGCCCTGCACGAAGAAGCCGGGAAAAAAGAAATCGTACTCTACACAGACGGGAGCTTTTCACAGGAAGAGGCGCTCCGGAACCTCCGTCAGGCAGGACTGTCACAGCCCGTACAGATCTTCACGGAGACCGAAGCCGGCACATTGCCCGAGCTCAAGAAAGCCGTCTTCTATGCCTTCCGCAAAGACGCCTTTCTCCTGCTGGCACACAACCCCGAGTTGCTCAGCCAGCCACTCTTCTATCAGATTGTGGAAGAATATCAGATCCCTCTGCGAAGCCTCACCTTCCCCTGGATGTGCCGCAGAAACCTCAAACTCATGCAGGCGATGACGCTTTACACGTTAGTGTAAGTTTGTGAGTTTGTTAGTTTATGAGTTTGAGAACATCAACAAACTTAAGATGAGTTTTTTAGTTCTTGAGTTTATGAGTTTGCGTATGAGAACATCAACAAACTAAAAAACTTACAAACTCAAAAACTTAAGAACTTACACAAACGCCTCGTCAACTAACTTAAAAACTAAAAAACTTAAAAACTCAACATGATCATAGCCATCGATTTCGACGGAACACTAGTCGAACACAAATACCCGGAGATTGGCAGGGAAATACCCTTTGCCTTCGAAACCCTGCGCCGGTTGCAGCAGGACAAACATCGTCTCATTCTCTGGACCGTACGCGAAGGACGGCTGCTCGACGAAGCACTCGCCTTCTGCCGTGAGCGAGGCATCGAGTTCTATGCCGTCAACCGCGACTACCCCGAAGAGGAAAAAGGAGCCAACCGCCACTACTCGCGCAAGCTCAAGGCAGACCTCTTCATCGACGACCGCAACCTCGGAGGACTGCCCGACTGGGGAACCATCTACGAAATGGTTACCCAAAAACTCTCCTACGAAGACCTCATGCGCAAGTACGAAGAAGAAAGCTACTACGATCCCCCCAAGAAGAAGGGATTCTTTGCCGCTTTGTTTGGGAAAAAGAAAGTTTAAGTTCGTGAGTTTTTAAGTTTATAAGTTGGTTGATTATGAGTTTTTTAGTTGGTTAATCTCAAAACAGTAATAAACTAAAAACTTAAATCGCAAACTTAAGAACTTACACAAACAAACTTAAAAACTAAAAAACTAACAAACTTAGAACAAACCTATGAACGAAAACAACCAATTCGATACACCGGAACAAAAAGAAGACGACTTCAATCTCTATCGTCTGATTTTCAAATACCTCATCTACTGGCCCTGGTTTCTAGCCAGTGTCATAATCTGCTTAGGCGCAGCCTTTGTATACATGCGCTTCCAGACACCAATATACAATGTCACAGCCGCTGTACTGGTAAAAGAAGACGATCCACGCACGCATGCCATGAAAGCGGCTAATGGAGCCATCGAAGCTTTACAGGGAATGGGAGGACTCTCCATGACCAACAATTTCGACAATGAAGTAGAAATTCTTAAGTCGCGCACCCTCATCCGTAAAGTCGTAACCCATTTGGGACTGTACATTTCTACTGTAGAAGACCGCACTTTCGGTTACAACACACCTCTGTACAAAAATGCTCCCGTACAAGTCTATCTTACACCGGAAGAAGCCGAGAAACTGGAAGGAGAAGCCAGACTGAAAATGGTTTATACTCCGGAGGGAAAATTGAGTGTACAGGCGAAATACATGCTCAACGAAGAAGAAATGGAGGAAGAAAAAACGTTCGATGCACTTCCGGCCGTATTGCCCACCCCTGTAGGTGTCTTCAGCTTTGCTCCCAATGATAGCATCTTGGCTCTAATGAAAACAAAAGACAAGCCGGCAAAAGACATCCGGCTCATTACCTACGTCGCCTCTCCTACTGCCGTAGCAAAAAGCTATGGAGAAGGTCTTAGCGTAGAACCCACATCCAAGACTACCACCATCGCACAAATTGCTTTAAAAAACAGCAACAAGCAACGCGCGGTCGATTTCATCAACACCCTTGTAGCTTTCTACAACCAAGATGCCAACGACGAGAAAAACGAAGTGGCACAAAAGACAGCCGACTTTATCGAAGACCGCATCGGCATCATCAATCGTGAACTGGGTAACACTGAAAGCCAACTGGCTGATTTCAAACAGAAATCCGGACTGACCGACCTGGCAAGTGATGCCAAACTAGCCTTGGAAGAAAACTCCAAATACGAGCAGCTCCGCATCGAAAACCAGACACAGATCCGCCTGGTGGAATTCCTGCGCGACTATATCAACAATCCTGCCAATGCCGATGAAGTCATTCCGTCCAACGTGGGATTACAAGACCAGAATTTAAGTTCGGTCATCGACCAGTACAATATAATGATTATCGAACGCAAACGCCTGCTCCGTACTTCTTCAGAAAGTAACCCCGCCGTGGTAAACATGAAGACCGGCATCGAAGCCATGCGCCACAGTGTACAGACTACCGTAGCCAGCGTACTCGAAGGCTTGCATATCACCAAGGGTAATCTCGACCGCCAGGCAAGCAAGTTCGAAGGACGCATCAGTAATGCCCCCAAACAGGAAAAAGAATTCCTCACCATTTCCCGTCAGCAGGAAATCAAGGCACAGCTCTACATCATGTTGCTGCAGAAGCGCGAGGAAAATGCCATTACCCTGGCTGCTACAGCGACCAACGGACGAATCATCGAACAGGCATTACCAGACAATGCTCCGGTAGCACCTAAAAAGAAAATGTTCCTTTTGGTTGCTTTGATTTTAGGATTAGGTATCCCGGTCGGTATCATCTACCTGATCGACCTGCTGAAATATAAGATTGAAAATGCAGAGGATGTACAAAAGCTTACTACCGTACCTCTCATTGCCGAACTCCCCCGCTGCCAGAAACCGGCACAAGGTGCCATTGTGGTACGTGAAAATCACAACGACATCATGGAAGAAACCTTCCGTGGACTCCGTACCAACCTGCTCTTCATGCTGGAGAAAGACGAGAAAGTCATCCTCGTATCCTCTACCCAGCCCGGTGAAGGCAAATCTTTCGTAGCCGGAAACCTGGCAGTCAGCCTGGCCTTGCTCGGCAAGAAAACACTGATTGTAGGGATGGATATCCGTAAACCCGGTCTGAACCGTGTATTCAATATCTCTCATCGTGAACATGGTATCACCAACTACCTGAGCGATCCGGAACATACCGACCTCTTCTCTCTGGTACAGCCTTCGGACATCCATTCCAATCTGGACATTCTACCCGGAGGAGCCGTACCGCCTAACCCCACTGAATTGGTGGCACGCCCGGTACTCGACAGCGCCATTGCCCAGCTCAAAGAACATTATGACTACATTATTCTCGATACAGCCCCTATCGGTATCGTGACCGATACAGCTATCGTCAGTCGTGTGGCCGACCTCTGCCTCTATGTCTGCCGTGCAGAAGTCACTCCGAAGGTGGCATACCAATATATCAACGAGCTGAAAGCCGAAAAGAAATTTGCCAAACTGGCCACCGTCATCAACGACATCGACATGACCAAGCGCAAGAACAGCTACGGTTACGGCTATGGCAAGAAGTACGGTTACGGGTATGGATACGGCTATGGATATGGTTTCCAGAACAATAAAAAAGGATAGACATAAAAAATGAAGAACCTGAAGGTAAACAGACTCTTAATTAATATTTGTCAGCAAACCAAAGGTTCTTCATTCTCTTTATTTAGTAAACTACACAATGTTATAGCTCCGCATACTCCTTCCTTGCATCAAAGCAGGGACAGGCTTTACGGATATAAGGACTCAGTTGGGTATGCCCCACAATCCGCACTTGCGGATAGTCCGCCTTCAGCTGGCGGAGCAAATCCAGCAAGGCACATTTCTGGGCCAAGGTACGGGTATCGGCAGGCCGGTTTTTCCGGCTCAGTCCCCCTTCGTAACACACCCCGATGCTGTGGTCATTCCATCCGGCAGCATGTGCACCGATCTGATGCAAAGGCCGGCACGGATGAATCACTCCGTCACGGGTAATGTAAAAGTGATAGCCGATATCGGCAAATCCCCGTTCCCGATGGCAGCGCCGAAGTGCTATCACCGGAAAATCCCGGTCTTCACGCGTCGCACTGCAATGGATCACGATGGTATCTATTTTTCGGAAGTTCTGGAAGTACATGGGTGATGAGTTTTTAAGTTTTTGAGTTAGGTTACAAGGCGTTTGTTAGTATAAGTTTTTAAGTTCTTTAGTTTTTAAGTTTGCGTGTATAAGTTTTTGGTTTATTACTGTTTTGAGATTAGCCAAACTAAAAAACTTATAAACTAAAAAACTCACAGACATGAACTCAGTCCCAGCGCTCCGGCAATAGCCGTAGCTACGGTGATGATGACTTTGAGGACGATGCCCCATACATTTTTAGGTTTTGAAGAATTTTCCATATAAAGATAAATCTAACAAATATAATTCTAATTTAATTTTAGGTTAGGTCCGGGCCGCCTGCGTGAGCAACCGGTCCGGAGTTTTTAATTAGACAAGAGGATCTTCGCCGGCTTTTTCCGGGGTGATGTCTACGGTAGTTTCACCGGCCTTCTGGGCTTTCAATACCTTACGGACTGCATCACGGGTCGGAACCGGTGTAAATTCCATTCCGGCAAAGATGTTTTTCAGGTCTTCACCCGGTACAAACTGGATGTTTACATCCTTGATGTAATCCGAAGTAAACTCCTCTGCTTTTGCGGCTCCCTCACTGCTGATTTGCAGACGAAGCTTGCCCAGTTCGCCCAGGTCTACCTGGTTGCCCTCGCGGAGCACTTCAAAGATGTTGTCCACCAGGGCGGTAAGTACCGCCATCACATCAGCACGGTTCACCGTGGTCTGCGAAGCGATTCGCTTCGACATGGTTTTCAGACTTACGTTGCTGCCGATCTGAGCTTTTGCATACGCTTTTTTAATTGCTTCCGGATCCATCGGATTGGAAGATCTCATCGAGATACTGTAATTTAAGGCCATAAGTTTAAGTTTTTAAGGTTATAAATTAGGTTACAAGGTTTCAGGTGACAAGTTGACAAGGCGCTTGTGTAAGTTTTTTAGTTTTTAAGTTTTTTAGTTTGTTAATGTTCTCAAACTCATAAACTCAAGAACTAAAAAACTCATAACAACTTGTCAACTGATTTAACCTGAGACAAAGATACAACACGGAAACAGGGGCTCGGAAGAAAAGGAATGAATGCGGTGGAATATGAAGTAAAATCGTATAAAATAATTGTCTCAGGCAATGGATATTAGCGGATTTTTTGCTATATTTACAGTGATAAAACAATAATATTCAAGCAATTATGAGAGACAAAAGTATTCCTGAAGAGAAGATAGAAAAAGAGTGGGAAATCCATCCTTACTACCGTAGAGAACTGGCCATGGCCTATGCGCCCCAACTGACTCCCGAAGCGGCAGTGAACCGGCTGACGCGATGGCTGAAACAGAATAAGGCGCTGTTCAAGGAACTTCAGGACTACGGCTACCGTCCCAACCAGCAGATGTTTACCTCCATTCAGGTGGAAATTCTCTTCCGCTATCTGGGACGGCCCTGAATCCGGCTAAAACGTGACTTGTATCGTAAGCCTGCGATACAAGTATCATTCGCTGACGATACAAGTCACGCAAGCCATCGGTACAGGTCACGTACAGCCTCCGTCTTTGTTCAGACAGAGGCTTCTCCTTCGGCAGGAGGCTCGGTATACCGTCCCATTGCCAGACGGTTGTGGTGAATTTCCTCATCGTTCAGCGGAATCACCCGGTAGCCCCGCTTTCCGGCAGCCCGGACCTGTTCGAAGCCTAATTTCTTCAGTGCCAAACCGATTTTTACCGTACTGAGCGGCATTTTCAACATAAATCCGGCACGGGCCATGATGTCCGTAACGGTCATGAACTGACACTCCTCTCCCGGCATGGGACGGCGGTATCCGGTCTGAATCACTTCCAGCTCCATGTTGGTCGTTTCAAACTGTTCGTTATGCGCATTGATTTCACGAATCTCGTCGTTGGCAAACCAGAAGCAGAATCCCTCCTTCCAGAGCGCCAGCGCCTGGGCATAGACTCCTTCGTAGTCGATGGGCGTATCATAGGGATTCTGGATTTGCTTCACTTCGAAAGGCAGCCAGCGGCGGTGTCCGGTGGGGTCGTTCAGAAAGTTGGCATTGTTTGTCGTACCGCAGAAACTGGCAATGTGCGCCCGCTTTTCCTTGTAGTGCCCGTACGGCCGGCGCTCGTTGATGTCGGGTGAAGTCACCAAAGCCTTCAGCTGATTCATTTCCGACGGACGCATCTCGTCAATCTCTTCCAGACAGACGAAAGCAAACTCGGAGAGTGTCATCATATCGTCCTTGGTGAGATGACTGCTGTTGGTTTTCAGATAAAAATACGCCCTGAGCTCTTCGGGCAAAAGGCGGTTGAACCAGGTGGTTTTATACACCCCCTGCGGTCCCACTAATACCAGAATCTCGTGATTGATGATACGCGGATCGAGAATGGAAGCCACGGCTGCCACCAGCCATTTCCGGAAACACTTCCTGAAATGCTCCTGATTGCCGCACACCTCCACCATATCGGCCAGCTTTCCGATGTAATCTGTTTTTCCATCCCAGGCAGGTAGATAGTTGAAATAATGCACAAAAGGATTGTAATCCTCTACATATTCCGATTCCAGCACATTGCGCAAATCGGACAAGCGGAGATTTTCTCCCTCTTTGCACATCCGGCTCCAAAGCGTATTGACCATGCGGTCGGTCACTTCCATGAAAGGAGCATCCTCGTCGCATTCTTTGGGACGCATTTCATATTTTCCGGTAATCACATTGTGCCGGAATACTCCCTGTGTATCGAGGAACTGCTCGATGTCGTGTACCGTCGCCATCCGTTTCACCGCTTCGGAACCTTCTTTCCGTCCCCTGCCCCTCGCCGGCACACGCGTATCAAACTTCGTGTTGTCGGCATAACAGGAACGGAAGATAGAAGCCACATCGCCCGTATAATCGGTAAACCGGCTCTCTGCCCACTGCAAGGCTTCCTCCATCGGAATGCCGTACTCATTGAGCAGATAGCCCGTACGCATGATATAGTCGTTGCGATGATGTGCCTCATACACCACACCGGCCTGTTTCAGTTCACGGTTGATGGCAGCCGTCACGCGCTCCAGTTTGCCGTTTCGTACAGGCTCCAGATCCTTCGCTGAGAATTTGAACGGCACAGCCTCCGGATTAAAGAACACGTCCGGATCGGCAGCCAGTCCGCTCAGCCGCGTAGGATTCTTGCAGGCCCCGTCGCACTCTACACCCGTCAGCCGGGTATAATAAGCATTGGCAGCCAGAAACGCTTTTTTATAGCGTTCTATCTTTTTGGCAGCAGACAGCCCCTCCATAGGCACATCCATGCGGAAGAGAATACGTATTCCCTCCCCGCTGATGGTGACATAAGCCAGTGCCGTATGCTCGTCTTCGCGAACACGCTGCAGCACTTCCTGCATCCGCTGTGCAGGCACATGATCGAGGTCGGCAAGCGAGAATCCGGTCCACGAAGCAATGTGCTTCTGTTGTTTGCCACCGGAAAAACGGACTGCCACTGCGAAACAGGGACACGAAGCCTTCTCCCGGGAAGCCGGAGCCTGATACCCTTCGGAACGGTAATAACGATGCTTCTCCGTATGGTTCTTTACGGTTTGGTCTTCGCGGATAAGGTGGAGAAGATGAGCCAATGTGGTTTCGGACGGGCACGTGTCCGAATAGCCTTTGAAAAGGCTGAAAGTAGTTTTTTCCATAGTTTAGGTTAAAATTAAAAAACGCTCAAATGTAGCAGGCAAGTTTGTAGCATGCAAACGTGCGTTGCAACTATGGCAGCAACAAATATAACAAGTATAAACAATGTTTAACAGATATTAGCAGTAAGAACAGTCTCGGACAATAGTGTCCGGGATAACTTAAATAATTTCATTTATGAAACATTGTACTCCTCTCAGCATTGCACTGGGAGCATTTTTCGACGAAATCCGTCGGACAACTCTGGTGAATGGCAAGATTCTTTCCATTCACGAAGTAAGCAGAATCACTCGCATGGGCGAAAGCACCTACATGCGTTTAAAAAAAGGGATTCAGACAGTATCTGGAATTTTTACAGAATCTACTATCTGTATGCAAATGCATTGAAAGACGACCCTGAGAAATGGTTGGAATTTCATAAAAAGATAGGCAGGATTTTCCAGAGCGACTATATAAATATTCATTGCAAGAATACATAATCGTGTCGGGGTTGGCAGGGTTGTCACCCTATTTTATAAAACTTTTACGTGTGAGTGTGGAGAGAATGAATTTTATATCTCTCCACACATTTCCATAAAAAGTTTAAGAAAATGCATGTCAACCCCGACAACCCCGACAAGCTGAAAAATTAATCACCTGATTTACAACTACGTTCATTTTCGGTAAAATGTCGGGGTTGTACAGGTTTCCCCTGTTCTCCACACCTCTCCACCATGTAGAAATTCTGAAATATTTACATCATTTCAGGGTGGTGGAAAGGTGGTGGAGAAGTGGTGGAGAGAAATTTGAAATGTTAAAAACATTATTATTTACTCATTCAAACGAATAAAATTCACATTGGTTCTTTATGACAAATACAGCAGAGAATAATAAGAGGATAGCGAAGAATACGTTACTACTGTATTTCCGAATGCTGCTGACAATGGTGGTCAGTCTTTATACTTCACGTATAGTACTATCCACATTAGGAATAAATGATTTTGGTATTTACAATGTAGTAGGTGGATTCGTAACTATGTTTGCTGTTATCAGCGGTGCTATGACAACTGCGACCCAAAGGTTTATCTCATTTGAGATCGGGAAAAAAGAAAAAGGAAACATTACTGCATTATTTTCTACTGCAGTAATTATTCACCTAATACTAGGAGGAATAATTCTGTTCCTTGCAGAAACAATCGGACTTTATTTTCTCAATAATTACATGAATTTCCCTGAAGACAGATACATAGCAGCCAATTGGGTCTACCAATTTTCGGTATTGACATTTATTATAAACGTAATAAGTGTACCTTACAATGCAGCTATTGTAGCCTATGAACACATGAAAGCATTTGCTTATGTCAGTATCATAGAAGTAACTTTAAAGTTATTAATCGTTTATTTACTCATTATATCTACTATAGACAAACTCATTTTTTATTCATTATTACTTGCTATTATAGCCATCACCATCCGTTTTATCTACGGTTGGTACTGCAGTAAACATTTCAAAGAATGCCGCACTACATGGATATTCAACCATGAATATGGCAAAAACATGTTCGCTTTTGTGGGATGGAATCTAATTGGATCAATAGCAGGAATAGCTAAAGAACAAGGCATAAACGTTGTACTGAATATCTTCTTTGGCGCAGCCATCAATGCTGCCCGGGGAATAGCCTATCAAGTAAATGGAGCATTAAATTCATTTGTCAGCAATTTCCAATTGGCAATGAATCCTCAAATAGTAAAATCATACGCTGCTTCTGAAAAAGAAGCTATGTTCAAGTTAGTTTTCAGAGGTAGCAAGTTCTCTTATTTGCTATTACTTACTTTATCTCTTCCTGTCTTTATAGAAACTCCCTTTATTTTAAATATCTGGTTAAAAGATGTTCCTGAATATACTGTTATTTTTTTGCGATTAGTACTTATTACTTCTATTGTCGACAGTCTATCGGGAACCCTTATTACATCCATGCATGCATCAGGCAAGGTTCGTGATTATCAGATTATTGTTGGAGGTATTTCCCTGTTAACTCTCCCTATCGTATACATTGTACTGAAAATGGGGAGTGCACCCTATTGGGCAATGATTGTCAGTGCATTCATGTCACTTATTTTATTACTTTCCCGATTAGTTTTATTACGAAAAACTATACAGATGCCTATTATATCTTTCCTAAAAAAAGTCATATTCAAAATCACTCTTGTTACAATCCTCTCTCCTATACTACCAGGAATTATATATTACAATATGCAGATAGGATGGTATTCATTTTTTACAGTTTGCTTTGTATCTGTGATATCTGTCACAATCTGTAATCTCTACATCGGTTTTAACAAAGAAGAAAGAAATTACATACTCAATAAGATAACCTTTTTAAGAAAAATCCATAGAAAATGAAACCAAATATTTCTCATATACATGATTGCTTTGGATGTGGCGTGTGCTCCATAGTCTGCGGACAAAAAATCATTGATATCCAACTCAACGAAGATGGATTCTATGAACCATTTATTACAAACCCTGAAAAATGTACTCAATGCGGATTATGCTATGATGTTTGCTCTTTTTCACATGACGGTTTGGCTTTAAAAACGGTAAAAATAAAAAGCTATGCAGGATGGTCTAATGATGAAAATGTACGGCAAAATTGTTCCTCTGGAGGAGTAGGTTTTGAATTAGGGAGAACGTTTATCAATCAAGGTAACAAAGTTTGTAGTGTAAGATATAATGCGAAATTAAACAGAGCTGAACATTATATTGCTTCCACAATAGAAGAACTTCTCCCCAGTTGCGGCTCCAAATATATACAAAGTTACACAGTTGAAGGATTAAAAGCTATAAACAGAAAAGAAAAATATTTAGTAACGGGAACACCATGCCAAATAGATTCATTTCGTCGTTATATTCAAAAATTTAAAATAGAAGACAACTTTATATTAGTTGATTTTTTCTGCCATGGAGTTCCTTCCAAACTAATGTGGGATAAATATTTACAAAATATTGAGAAAGAAACAGGTAAAACAATATCTGCTAGTTGGAGAAACAAAAGTACTGGATGGCATCACTCATATGCTATAACAATATTAGGAAGTAAAAGTAATCTATTTTCATCAATAAATAACAATAACAAATTTTTTCAACTATTCTTTAGTGATTCATGCTTAGGAAAAGCCTGTTATGACAATTGTAAGTTTAAATACAATCATTCATCCGCAGATATACGAATCGGTGATTTATGGGGAAAAACCTATCAACAGGATGAAAAAGGAGTAAGTGCAACCATTTCCTTTACTAACAAAGGAGATTATCTACTACATCAAAGTAACTGTTTCCTAAAAGAACATCCATTTGAAATCGTTGCTGAAGGACAAATGAAACAATGCCCTCAAAAGAAAAGACTATATCATAATGTAATGAAAATTTTACATTCAGATGCTAACATTAAAACGATACACGAAGAATTAACAAAAGAACAGAAACGTATTCGAATGATTGGCAGAATCACTCATCCCAAGAGAACCGTAGTTAATTTTTTAAAATATTTTAAAAGAAAATAAAATGAAAGAGTACAAAATTATATTTTCTGCCTTTGTCTTTTTCTACACGATGTTTTTTAAATGGAGTACATTTGATCCCACTTTTATGGGATGGATTAATAATGGACTTATCTTAAGTTTTATCGCAATCAATTATCCTATCTTTAAGAAAATATTCAAACCAGAATATAGAACAATCAATCTATTTGTTTTATTATGGGGAGCGGTAGTCATCTATTCAGCGTATCAAAATCAAAATCTAACCTATGATGTTCCTATATGGAACTCTGTAACCCAACGGTTTGATTTTAACACTCGAAATGCCACAAGATATGATCATTCATATTACTATGTCATAAAAATACTTATGAGTGTACTCTATTTTGAATACTTAAACCTGCATAATAAAGCATCTATATTCATAAAATATCTACTTATTTTTATGACTCCATTTGTCATTATATCAGACATTAATGGATTTATTTATCAAAGTTCTGGTATTGACGGCTATTTGGCTGGTAATAAATTTTATGTTTGTTATCTAAACATATTCTTAGCCACAATATATTATTTGCAACACCCTACTTTAGAAGGAAAAAGCAAATATAAAATGCAATTTCTTTTACTAACAACATTTTTATTAAGTTTAAAAACCCAATGTTCTACTATGGTTATTGGAACCATAGTATACTATTATTTGATTTTTTATTGGAGCATAACAAAAAGAGGCAAACTGTATAAAGCAAAGACCTTTTTAACAGGACTCTTCATCTGCGATATTTTATTCTTCTTCATTGTTACCTTACTCCTCCAAATTCCCCTCATACAATTTATAGTTGTAGATGTGTTAGGAGAGGATTTAACTTTAACAGGACGAATTGGAATGTATGCATCATTAGGAGAAGTACTTAGCGAATGTCCGTTCTATGGTTTTGGCTTAGGAAATGCCAGCCTTGCCACTACTATGTATATGGTGGGAGACAATGCACAAAACGGATTCTTAAATCTGTTTTTAGAAATTGGATTTTTAGGAGTTTTTTCATTCTATGGAATATTATTGTTAATGATGAGAAAAGCCAAATCCAATAAAACATCTTACTCTTTAATATGCTTTATCTACACAATGTTAATCCTATCAAGCATTGAAATTACATTCACTACTTATTTCTTTGCCATGAGCATCTTATTTTTATTACGCAATACATCAACTTCCAATACATTAAAAAACTCACCCACAAACTATAACAAACATGAAAACTGTAGGAATTATAACTGTACACCGATTGCCTAATTGGGGGTCTGCCATGCAAGCATATGCACTGCAAAAAGCAATAAACTCTTTAGGATATAAATCACAAATCATTGATTATAAATACACCAACCCATATCATTGGAAACGTGGTAAAGCTAAATTTGCCACTCCGAAATTGAAAACACGTATTGGTATTTGGTTAGGTCTGCGTCCTCCAAGACTACAAACTCTAATAGATAAATTCATATCCAAAGAAGTAAATGCTACAAGACCGTATAACACATTCGAAGACTTGCATGAAAACGTTCCGAGATATGATATTTATTGCTCCGGAAGCGACCAAATATGGAACTATAAAACCATGTGTTGCGACCCAACTTATATGCTTGATTTTGCTCCTGAAACTTGTAAGCGAATTGCCTACTCTTCTTCTTTCTCCGTAAATCAAATTCCAACGGAATATCAAGAGATATACAAAGTCAATCTATCCAAATTCTCGGCTTTATCCGTACGCGAACAAAACGGATGCAATATCATCAAAGGACTCTTGAACAGAGAAGCAAAATTAGTGTTAGACCCTACCCTACTTCTGAACAAACAACAATGGGGGGTATTAGTATCAAAAGCTTGCTTCAAAAAAGAAATTCCATCCAAATACATACTCTGCTACATGTTGGGATATACTTATGACCCCAATACAGCTATGGCTTCATTACTTGAACAGCTCCAAAAAAAACACAAATGTCCAGTCATTTCCATTGGACGCCCTCTTGAAAAGTTCAAAGGCAATATTTATCAAATGCCCCAATCCCAAGGTATAGGAATATATGAGTTTTTATGGTTGATAAAAAATGCTACCGTTGTAGCTACTTCTTCCTTTCATGGCACTGCATTCTCTGTAAATATGGGAACACCTTTTATTTCTCTTGTAGAGTTTGTTGAACAAGAAGATGACCGTATTACAAGTTTTCTCAACAAGGTAGGTTTAGCCAATCATCTTGTAACTGTAAAAACAGACTATAAACATCTTAAGATAGATGAGAATAGCAACATTGAACAAGCACAAGAAAAACTATCCCAATTAAGAGAAGACTCCTTAAGTTATTTACAACAAGCATTAGAAAAATGATTAGAGAATTTATCAAAAGACTTTTAGGTATAAGGCCTCTCACATCCGAGGAATATATTAACAATCTAAGAATCAAAGGAATAAAAATAGGGGGGGGGTACAATTGCCTTTAGTCCGTCTACCATACAAATAGATACCAGCCGTCCCGAACTATTAGAAATTGGAGAACATGTGTTCTTACATAAAGGTACAATCATCATGACACATGATTGGGCAAGTTGGTGTTTTGTCTACTCTGATGCCAAATTCTATCCTTCTCATGCAAAAATAAAAATCGGGAATAATGTATGGTTAGGAGAAAATGTAACAATCTGCAAAGGAGCTACTATTGGAGATAATTGCATCATCGGAATAGGTAGTGTCGTAACTAAATCCATACCTCCTAATTCTATTGCAGCCGGAATACCGGCACGTGTTATCTGTTCCTATGAAGAATATATGAAAAAACGAAGTCAACAATATGTGGATGAAGCTATAGAATACGCAAATGCCATTTTAGACTCTGGCAGAGAACCTAAAATAGAGGACTTCTATGATGATTATCCATGTTTTGTGGATGGAGAAAACTACATGGATTATAACTATCCATATTCCAGAATATTCACTCCGAATCTATTTGAACAATGGAAAAAACATCATAAAAAGATCTTTAATGGCTTTGACGACTTCATCCAACAAGTAAAAAACAAAAGAATAAAATAGTATGCTTTCAATTATCCCTAAAATTTCCATCATTGTCCCCTGCTACAATGTTGAAAAATATTTAGAACGATGTCTGCTTTCTTTAGTTAATCAAACTCTAAAAGAGATTGAAATCATATTGGTAGACGATGGCTCACCAGATAATTGCCCTGCATTATGCGATGAATGGGCTAAAAAGGACTCACGAATCAAAGTAATACATAAGACCAATGGTGGATTGGGGTATGCCCGTAATAGTGGGTTAGACATAGCCAAAGGTGAATATATAGCGTTTGTAGATTCGGATGATTACGTGGATACTCGTATGTATGAATTATTGTATAATGCAACAGAAAAAGAAAAACATGACGTGGTATTTTGCGGATTAAGACAAGAAACGACACAGCAATCTTACAACCTTATTCGAGATTACGAAACTCCTACAGTCTTTACAACTTCACAAATGCCTCGGTTGGCTTTATCATTCTTACATCAAACAGAACTTAATACCAAGACACGCCTATTCATGTCTGTCTGGCATGGAATTTATAAACGTAAATTGATAGAAAAATTACATTTAAGATTTTATTCTGAACGAGAAGTATTATCTGAAGATTTACCATTCCAAATTGAGTTTTTCAAAAATGCACAATCAGTAAAATTTATCCCTGACTATCTATATACTTATTGCTTGAATGCATGTAGTCTGACACATAATTTTAAATTAAGCAAATTCAATGCAGCGATAAATTTAAGAAAACTATTATATAACATAATACCTAATCACACAGATTCTTCTTACTTTATAGATATAGAGTTTTATGGGAGAATAAGATATCTATTAGCAGATTTAATATCAGCTGATAATATCAGCTTTAAAGAAAAACAAACGTTTATTAAAGAATTATGCCAAAAAAAAGAATGGGATAAGTTAGACATATCGCAAGGTTATCAAGAATATACTTGGAAATACATGAAACAATATGAATTATTGAAAACAAGCAGAGCTACTTATTTAATATGGTTTATATTGTTTGATAAATACATAAATAAAAGTATTTTCAAGAAGCTATTTTAGAAATAAAAACATATTTATAAAAACTATGAAAAAAGTACTTATTGCCATTTATAACTTATATGCTGGAGGAGCGCAAAAGAGCCTAATATCCTTTCTCAATACTATACCTAAAGATAAATATGTAATTGATTTATTCTTGTTAAATAAAGATGGGCTGTTCCTTTCCCAGGTACCAGAATTTGTCAATATTATAGAGGGAGATAAAACATTTCAATCTATTCACCACTCCTTATTTGATCAAAAATTCTTTTCTGTACAAGATTTTTCTTTATGGGGAAAATGTCTTTTTTCAAGATTACAATCAAAAAAACTAAAAAATTTACACAGAGAACAATCACATTGGAAAACTTGGAAAGCCTATGTAAATTCATTACCAGAAGAATATGATTGTGCTATTGGATATGTAGAAGGAGTAATGAACTACTTTGTAATGGATAAAGTAAAAGCTAAACGTAAAATTCTCTGGATCCACAATGTCTACACCTCACTACATTACAATATTTCTTTTGATTTTGATTATTTTAACCAAGCTGATTATGTAGTAACAATGTCTGAATCAGGCGTACAATCTTTACAAGAATGTTTCCCTTCTATCAAATCTAAATTTATTGTATTAGAAAATATTTCAAATGGGAACTTAATAAAAAAATTAGCAAAAGAACCCATCAAAGAAGAGGAATTTAAAGAATTTAATGGCTTAAAGTTACTATCAATTGGAAGATTGATGGATCAAAAAAATTATCCTTTAGCAATAGCAACAGCAGCAGAACTACGCAAAAGAAACATTAAATTTTTATGGTACGTAATAGGAGAAGGATTTGACCGACCTATATTAGAAGCATTAATCCAAAAAGAATCACTTGAGAACTGCTTCAAAATGATAGGATTACGTTCAAATCCTTACCAATATATGCAAATTGCTGATATGATTGTTATGACCTCCAAATTTGAAGGACGTTCTATTGCATTAGACGAAGCTAAAATTCTAAATAAACTTATTGTCACTACAAACTATACATCTGCTACGGATGTCGTTACAAATGGGAAAACTGGACTGATTTGTAAAATGACTCCTCAAGCAGTTGCAGACGCTATCTGTGAACTAAATTCAAACAAATCACTTGCGACACACATCATTTCACAACTTCAAGTAGAAAATTGGGACAATACAAATGAAGTTGAAAAATATTATGCAGCAATAGAAAATTCACTTTAACTCTATTTTCAATGAAATACTTTTGGTTAGTTCTTTATTATGGTTTTGCCTATCATCTTCCAGCAACATATTCATTAGGAAAAATTGGATTATTCAGTGGGCATTTACGCAGATTTATATTTAAACGAATCGCAAAAAAATGTGGGCATCATGTCAATATTGAAAGACATGCTTTTTTCGGAAAAGGTTTTGATATTGAATTAGGGAATTATAGTGATTTAGGAATAGATTGTCATGTTCCTAATAATATTAAAATTGGTGACTACGTGATGATGGGACCTAAATGTTATATACTTCCCAATGACACTCACGATATTTCCAGACTAGATATACCAATGCAACAACAAGGCAGAATAATAAAACCTGGTAGAACAGTAATAGGCAACGATGTATGGATAGGAAGACAAGTATTATTCACAGGAGGCAAGCACATTGGTAATCATGTAGTTATTGGAGCTGGAAGTGTGGTTTGCAAAGACATAGAAGACTTTGCCATAGCTGGAGGAAATCCTATTAGAATAATCAGATACAGAAACAAATAATATGGAAAAGGTTTTATTTTGTACTGCTAACTTCAAAACAGGACGAGGTGGTATTTCTTCATATGCATTCGATTTCATTGAAGCATTTAAAAATCTGTATGAAATTGTAGTCATTGCAAGTGGAGATACGGAAAAAAGTGATATTAAAATATACTCCTGCAATTATTTGGATTTCACACAAAAAAATGCTTTAAGATTACTGGATATCATACATCAAGAAAAACCCAATATCATAGTAAACAGTGCGTTCGCACTTCTTTCATTAGTAACCCCATATATTGATGATAATATTCAAATAATAACAATAAGCCATTTTGTAAATGGAAGGTACGCTTGGTATGCAGGATTAAATGGTAAATATGTAAACTCTATCATAGCTTTATCTTCTTATGGCAAAAAATATATAGAAAAAAAATTCAATATTACAGATAAAGAAAAAACAAAAGTTGTTTTCAACTTCATGCCTGAAATAACACCTTCGTACAAGACAAAATGTAACAGAAGTCTACTAAAAATTGTCTATCCAGGAGGGTGTTCGTATGCAAAAAGTGCAGAAATTGTATGCAAAAGTTTAAAACAATTACTTAAGACTAATCTCAACTTCGAATTTTATTGGATAGGAAGTACTAAAATTGCAGGGGCTGGAAAAAGAGGTGTCCACACTAACAATATTGAAGACTGTCTGCCTAAAGACCCTCGTATAAAACATATCGGACCTGTAAATCGAGAAATGTCCAAACAACTACTTGCCGATACAAATATATTTCTATTGCCCTCACGAGGGGAAGGTTTTCCTATCACACTAATTGAGGCTATGAGATCTGGGTGTATACCTATCATATCTAATGCTAAGCATGGAAGCCTTGATGCTATAACCAATAAAGAAAATGGAATAGTAATAAAACAAAATAGCAGTAAAGAAATTGTATCAACTATAACAGATATTATAAATAACCATCAACAATATTCCTCTATTTACGCAAACAGTTATTTATATTTTAAACAAAATCTCACTGATATTATTTGGAAAAATCATTTGATGGAAATAATACATACAACTCACATACCAATATTAAGATTAAAAAAATTCCACAAACTACTCTATTGGAAAGATAGATTTTATTTAAACTTTCTAATGAAAAAATATTGGATATTTGACAGACTAACTCAATTTTATCACTTCATTTTTTTTAGATATATAAAATATTTATAATAATGATTTTAAATTTCATAGATAATAAAAAATGCTGTGGGTGCGGAGCATGTAAAGAAATATGCCCACGAAAGGCAATCAAAATGAATGAAGATTCCGAAGGATTTTTACAACCTGAACTAATAAAAGAATTATGTATTGATTGTGGAATTTGTGATAATGTATGTCCAATAAAAAATACAGGAAAAACTGTCCATAATGTCATTTTACCGCTTGCTGCTATCAATAAAAATATTAATATATTGAATAAAAGTTCTTCTGGAGGTATTTTCTCTGTAATAGCTGAATATGTTATTAACAACGGAGGAATAGTATACGGCGCTGCATTTGATAAAAATTTAAAATTATCTCATATAGGAGTAGAGAACACTAATGAATTAGAACGTTTAAGAGGCAGTAAATATCTTCAATCTGATTCATTCAATTGTTTTCCTTCCATAAAAGAACAATTACGAAATGGTAAATTAGTTTACTTTGTCGGCACCGGATGTCAAGTAGGCGCCTTAAAGCTATACTTACGGAAAGAATATAACAATCTGATAACTTCAGACCTTATCTGTCATGGGGTACCATCTCACAAATTATTTGACACTTTTGTATCCGCATATGAAAAAAAAACAAATAGAAAAGTAATCAATTATAGATGCAGAGACAAATATGCCGGAGGATGGTCAGGATCTCAGAGTGTAGACTATATTTATAACCAAAAACAAAAAAGAGATTTATATAACCCAATACTTGCAGGATATATGAAAGCTTTTATGTCTGCCGATTTCTTTAGAGAGTCTTGTTATACCTGTCCTTTTGCAGACGAACACAGGGCAGGAGACATTACCTTGGCAGACTTTTGGGGAGTTGAAAAGTATCATAAAATAAACTCTATGAATGGAGTATCTGCAATATTAATTAATACTCAAAAAGGGCAAAATCTATTAGAGATTTTAAAAAATAATATTCAGCTAACAACGACACAAATAGAATACATAAAAGCAGAAAACGATAATTTACATACCCCCTCTTCACGAACCACTTATAGAAATCAAAGCTATATTGAATTAGAAATAAATAGTACCAAAGTATTGACTAAATACATCAATAATAGCAAAATTGTAAAATATAAGTTTTGGTTAAAACATCTTATGCTACGTTCACATTTATACTCATTGTATTTCAAAATCAAAAACTCATGAATATCTGCATTTACTCCTCTTATGCATGGATTAAAATAGCCAACAACTATGGCTCTATATTACAATATTTTGCCTTACAAACCTATCTAGAAAAGCAAGGGCATCAAGTTTACTGGTTGCGCTTCAAGCCAGAAGAAAAAGTTACATTAAAATATAAAATTGCCAATCTTTTATTAAAAAGAAAAGACCGTAATAGAACTTACAAACATCAAAATCCCAAGGATTTTCAAGAATTTGAAAACAAATATTTACATGAAACTCCATATGAATATACCTCTTATTCACAACTCAAAAACAATCCGCCAAAAGCTGATGCATACATTACAGGAAGCGATCAAGTTTGGGCCGGACTTTCTGCTGAACGATATTTAGCTTTCGCTCCTAAAGGAACTAAAACTCTTTCATATGCAGCAAGTTTTGGAAGTCCCAAACAAGGTTTCTTAAACAAAATACTATTTACTTGGAGATTAAAAAATATAGACTACATCTCTGTCAGAGAAAAAGTAGGTATAGATTACTGTAAAACTTTTGGAAGGAATGATGCTGTATATGTATGTGATCCTTCTCTTTTATTAGAGAAGAGGGATTATGAGAAGTTTATAAACAATAAAAAAAATATAAGAAAACCATATATTTTTTCATATTGGGTAAACCCAATTCAAAGTTTAGAACACATATCCTGGACTAAGATAACAAACTATGCCAATAAAACAAAATTAGACATAGTTATCACAGCTATACAAGGAGCTGAATTTTCTTTTAACAAAGAAAAAATAATATCTCCTAATCCATTAGAATGGTTACAACTAATACATGATGCACAATATGTAATCACATCGTCTTTTCATGGAGTTGCATTCAGTATTGTAATGAAAGTACCTTTCTTAGTTATTCCACAAAAAGGGAATAGCTCTGCCGAAAACTTGAGATTTTATGATTTACTAGATAACCTAGGGCTTACAGAACGAATATATGACCATAGTAAACCTATTGATTTACAACTAGAAAAATCAATTAACTGGAATGAAGTAGAAAGTAAAATCAATGTTTTAAAAGAAGTTTCTTTTAATTTCTTAAAAAAATCATTAACTAAATAATTGAAAAATAATGACTACAAAAAAAAGACTTCTTATATTCCATCCATACCTTGCCACTTATCGTATTGATGTATATAACCGATTTACTAAAGATTATGAAGTAAAAGTTGTGTTAACCGGACATCCCAATGAAATAGCTGGATTGGGATTCAATTTGGAAAAGGTCAACTCACAAGCTCAATTCGATTACAAATATTACACTAAGGGGATTCATATAGGCCGTCATTTATTATCAACTATCTACATCAAAGCTATCAAAGAATTTCGACCAGATATTGTACTGTGCCATGAATATGGTATAAACACACTTGCAGCAATCTTTTGTCGTAAATTTTATAAATTCAAACTTTTCCTAACTTGCGATGATAGCTTGCAAATGGCTCAAGCATATTCAAACAAAAGAAAAAAACTAAGAAACTTTGTAGTACACCATACCGATGGCTTTTTAGTTGTAAGTACTAAGACTCAGGATTTTCTCCAAAAGATTTATCCTAATACCCACTGCCAGTTTATCTATTTTCCTATTATACAAAATGATTTATATCTTGAAAAGAAAATCAATGCCAATAAAGAAATAGCAGAAGCATATATCTCGAAATATAAACTGCAAAATAAAAAGATATTACTATATGTAGGCAGATTTGATCCTGTAAAAAACTTACCTCTATTACTAAATGCATATTCAGAAGTAACCGATAATACAATCCGGTTGATATTAGTGGGAGATGGTGAAATGAAAACGGCTGTAAATAAACAAATAAAAGAATTAAACATAGAAAACCGAGTTATACAAACAGGAGCTTTATATGGGGACGACTTGTATGCATGGTATTATTTAGCAGACTTCTTTGTATTGGCCAGTTATCAAGAAGCATTTGGAGCTGTAGTAAATGAAGCGTTAGCTGGAGGATGTTTTGCTCTTGTTTCAGATCATGCAGGAGCACATACTTTGATTCAAAATGATGTAAATGGTTATGTTTTCAAAAGTGGAAGTAAAGAGGACTTAAAGGATAAACTGATATCTATATTCAAGCGACCCAAAAAGACAGAACATCATAGCAATATGCTTAAAACATTTGAAGAGTTTTACAAAGATATCACATGTGCTTTTAATAAATAATCTATAAATAAAAAATCAATGAAACTAATACATTATTTAAAACATCTAAGAGATTTATATTATCAACATATTGTATGGCGTAAATATAAAATAGGTAAAGGTTTTCATTGCGGAAGAGGTGTATTTATTTGGGGAAGAAACAAGATAGAAATTGGAGAAAATTTTTATATTGGAAAATATTCTATCATAGAAACAGACTGTATAATTGGAGATAATGTAATAATAGCCAATCATGTGGGAATTGTAGGAAGATATGACCATAATTACCAACAAATAGGAACAACTGTTCGTATGGCTGAATGTATACGAGATAAAGATTATAATTGGAAAGGACTTAATAATATCACATATATAGGTGATGACGTTTGGATAGGTTATGGTGCTATTATTATGAGTGGAGTTAATATAGCTAATGGTAGTATCATTGCTGCCGGAAGTATTGTTACTAAAGATACTGAACCTTACAGTATCTACGCTGGTACTCCTGCTAAAAAGATAAAAGATAGATTTTCTAATCAAGAAGAACTAAATCAACATATCAAACAAACAAGAAAATTAGAAAATTTTCAACAACTACATAATATGAAAATTATATCTTTTATTTTACTTTGCTTAATACAATCAATGAATGCTTTTTCACAAGTAAATGTTGAAGGACTTCGATCAATCATTGAAAAAAACAAGCTAATTTCCTTAACAAATACAAAGACCCAACCTATTTTATTTGATATACCTTCAAATGACACTATTATAATTCCTGTATATTCAGAAAATGACTTTAATAAAACAGACTATTCCAAAATTACATTATTCGACATACAATGTGATATAAAACTATCAAAGACTATAGAATTCTATTCAAATAAAGGCATTATCATCAAAGGAAACGGGTATAAAGTTTATCAAATAAAAGAAAATAAAAATAAACAAATTAGAAAAGGAGAATATTTAGTTTCTGAATATAAAGATTCAATTAATGGAACAGAAATATTTACTAACTCAGAAGGGAAACTAGTAAGACTATCAAAAACTCCTGCATATCAAGCTTTATCATGGAGTATTGATACAATTACTAATATTATAACAATGCAATTACCTGCCAAATGTAAATCATGGAATATAAACGAATCTGATCAAGTATATATAAATTATGAAATATGGTTCACTAGGCAAAGAGACAAAGTGATATCAGCCAAAAATGGAAGACTTAAATTTAAAACAGTACATAGATATAAACCTGAAGGAACTTTTAAAAACTATACTCCACAACCATTCTTTTATTTAGAGAATATGACAAAGACTAAAGATGGAGTATTTATTAAAAATAACAAAATAACATATTCTGCCCAATATGGCAAATTATCAAAATGTAACTTACAATCACTTTTTTTTATAGGTCAACAAACCTTGTTTGACTGTTATAATCTACACTTTGGAGCAGCACTTGAATGTATGATAAACAATACTGGAAGTGCACGTTTTCAAAATTGTTTTTTTGAAGAAACAGAAACAAATGGAATCAGATCATACAATAAATTAATTGTAAAAAACTGCTATTTTAAGCAAATTACCAAAAATGCAATTGTAACATCTCCTCAATCAAATTCAAGTATTACTTATTCTACATTCGAGGATATTGGAAAATATGGTTTAAACACAGCCTGTATCTATTCTCCAGGAAATTTATATGCTGCTTATAATGTATTTAAGAACTTTAATTACTCAGCACTTATTATTGGTAATATAAATACGAATAAAGAAGAAGAACTTCCTATATCTTTGATAGAACATAATACATTTTATTGGACAAAAGAATGGAAAATATTAATGAAAACACTAGGATTATCTGATAGTGGTGCTATTTATATAAGTACAAACAACCAAAAATGCACTGTTCGTTTTAATACCATCAAAAATATTGGAGGACATGGAAGCAATAGAGGAATTTTCTGTGATGATGGAGCTTATAATCTATCTATCTACGGTAACATTATCAGCAAAATAGAAAACAGCTACGATATAGATTCTAGAAATTGTACAAATATAACTTATCGTAAAACGCCTGATAAATATAATTTCAATACAAATAATTTTATAGCATATAACATTTGCGAAAAATCAATAAAAGTAGAAGGTAATTCAGTAATAAAGGAAAATAAATGTCGATTTATTCATAATATTATTATTGGCAACAACTTAAAAAACCCTCCAAATAAAATTTCTAATAATTCATTAAAAAAAGAAGCTCTCATTATAGATTCTTTAGGAATAATTGATGAAAGAAGCATTTACTATCCATCAATTAATTATATAGAAATCTGGAGTAATAAATAGAAATAGAATTTATGTCCTACATTATTCCATTATCTCTTTTTGCACCGCCTGCCACACAGAGGATTCCAACAGAAAATAAGGAACAGCTTCCCGGCTTCCCTCAAAATAAAAGAATAAATGCTTGATACCGGATGCCTCGGAATAGGCATAAGGCTGAATACGGACAATGGCAATGCCCTGCGCCTGAAGACGGGACAATAAACGCACACGCTGACGCTTGTTCAGCGATTTATACTTCTGATAAAGGGTATCTATGTCGTAAGATTTCATCATGCTTTACATATTGGACTTGGATACGCAAAAATAATATTTAATCTTATTATATATGCTTAAACTGAAAGAGTTATCTCTTCTGACTTCCAGAAGAGAGCTATCGTCGTTGCCTGATGGCAAGTTACTTATCAATACGATTAATGCTCATTCTTATAATACGGCACTGAAAGACAGCCTGTTTGCCGAAGCACTGACCAAAGGGGATGTACTGATTCCCGACGGGGCCAGTGTGGTGATGGCGTGCCGGTGGCTGAAGGCGAAATCGCAACCCGTGGAGCGTATTGCCGGATGGGATTTGTTTGTGCACGAAATGGACAGACTGAACCGGAAAGGGGGTACGTGTTTCTTTATGGGTAGTAGCGAGAAAGTGCTGGAGCTGATCCGGAAGCGGGCGGCTGTGGATTATCCGAACATCAAGGTGGAAACGTATTCGCCTCCGTATAAGCCGGAGTTTAGCGAAGAGGACAACAAAGGGATTATTGAAGCGATTAACAAGGCGAATCCGGACTTGCTGTGGATTGGGATGACGGCGCCGAAGCAGGAGAAGTGGACGTATACGCACTGGAAGGAACTGGATATTCATTGCCACGTGGGAACGATTGGGGCGGTGTTTGATTTCTTTGCGGGTACGGTGGAACGTGCTCCGCTGTGGTGGCAGGAGCATGGTCTGGAGTGGTTGTACCGTTTGCTGAAGGAGCCGAAACGGATGTGGAGACGCTATATCATAGGGAATACATTGTTTCTGAAGAATGTAATCAAGGAAATGATGGAATAACTTTTTATAAAATATGAAAAGATATTACCTGACCTTAGAGTTCTACAACAATAAGGAGTTGAAAGCAGCATACGCAGAAAAGTATACTTGCTTAAAGAATAAGTAAAGGCAAGAATCTACAAAAGCGGTTTCCGTGGGTATGCAAATTCATATCTGCTGAAGCCGCTTTTTCATTTAATGCAATATACATATTGTGTTTTGTAATAATGTTATACTGCTGTATAAAACTGTAGTTATTTATTATTGGCTTGCGAATATCAAGTTTTTTTGCGATTATTGCATATAATTTGTATAATAAATAGGGGGAGAATTTATAAATCGCAAACTTTAAATCTGAAAAAATGAGACACTTGTTTATGGGCAGGCTTTGGGTAATAGGCCTTCTTCTTTTGTTTGTATGTAATGTTTCGGGTGCAGAGAAATGCATCAAAGTGGCCTGTGTGGGCAACAGCATTACTTATGGGGCGGGAATTAGCAACAGGGAAAAGAATGCGTATCCTGCGCAATTGCAGTATTTCCTGGGAAACGGGTATCGGGTGCAGAATTTTGGCTCGAACGGGGCGACTGCACAGACCGACGGGGACTATCCGTATGTCCGGACTGAGGTTTATAAAAATTCGCTGGCATTTGAACCGGATATCGTGCTGATAAAGCTGGGTACCAATGATACCAAGCCGCAGAACTGGAAGGGGAAAGAGCGGTTTATGGAGGATTTACAGCATTTGATTGATGCTTACAAGGGGTTGCCGTCGAATCCGAAGGTAGTGTTGCTGACACCGGTAAGGTGTTTTCTGACTGAAAAGAATACCATCAGCCCTGAACGGATTGAGAAGGAGGTGCGGGAATCGGTAGAGCAACTGGCTTACAGGAACGGACTTGGAATTGTAAATTTGTTCAATATTTTCGGTGATCAATGGGACGGTGCCTTAATGCCCGACCGTCTGCATCCGTCTGCCATTGGGGCTGGCATAATGGCAAGAAAAACAGGTGAGTTTATTCTGAATATGACCGGAGGAAAGGAGGTGGCTCCTGCTTCTTACGGGGGAACGGCGTTTAACTTTCACGGATACAGGGGCGAGGATTTTAAAGTGGATGGCGTAGAGTGTAAGATTGTAAAGCCTGCGAAGAAAGCGAAGGGAAAGCCTTGGGTATGGAGGGCGCGGTTCTGGGGGCATGAGCCTCAAACGGATATCGACTTGCTGGAACAGGGGTTTCATATTGCATATTGTGATGTGGCTGACTTGTATGGTGCGGATAAGGCGGTAAAACGTTGGAATAGATTTTATCGGTTTATGACCGGACGGGGATTCAACAGGAAGGTGGTGCTCGAAGGGATGAGCCGGGGCGGACTGATTGTGTATAACTGGGCGGCACAAAATCCGGATAAGGTGGCTTGTATTTATGCGGATGCTCCGGTGATGGACTTCAAGAGCTGGCCGATGGGAAAAGGGAAATATGCAGGTTCTGAAACCGATATTCAGCAGCTGATGAAGGCGTATGGGTTTAAGAACGAAGCGGAGGCTTTGAAGTGGCACGGTAATCCGCTGGATCATGTGGAGAAAATTGCCCGGGCGGGATTCCCTGTCTTGCACGTGGTGGGGGATGCAGATGAGATTGTACCGGTGGAAGAGAATACGGCTCTTTTTGAAAAGGGCATGAAGGAGAAAAAGGGGAATATAAGGGTGATTCATAAACCGGGTATCGGGCATCATCCTCATTCTTTGAATAATCCGGAGAAGATTGTGAACTTTATACTGAAGGCTACAGGGCATTTTCTGAATCCGTGTACGCATGCGGTACCGGGGAATGAATACCGGTCGGGGGCCGGATGGAAGGAAGGTGCCGAATGGCATGCAATTGCCGGAGAGGTGGAAAGTGAACTGGACGGACGGGAACTGGATGTGCTGTTGGTGGGAAATTCTATCACGCAGGGATGGGGAGGCGAACGGAAGCTGGTTACGTATAAGCCGGGGAAAGCGGCTATGGACCGTATGGCTGGTGAAGGGAACTGGGCCAGTGCCGGAATTTCGGGAGACCGTACGCAGAATGTGCTCTGGAGATTGCGGAATGGAAACTATAACAGATGTCGTCCGAAGAATGTGGTGATTGCGATTGGTATTAATAATCTGATTTCGGGAGGGGATGATGCGGAGGATACTGCGGAAGGGATTATCGCGGTGACCGAAGAGGCGTGCAGAGAGTTTCCGGAATCGAAAATTATTTTACTGGGGCTTTTTCCTTCGGGTAAGGAGAAAGACTGTGAGGTGCGCCGGCAATGTAATCGGATACATGAGGTGCTGGGCGGACACGGCTTCGACAAAAGAGTGGTGTATGTGAATCCTACGGAGTGGTTCCTGGATGAGAAGGGAACGATTAAGGGGGATTTGTATAGCGGGGATTATATTCACCTGACTGAAAAGGGTTATGAGTGTGTGGCTGAAAAGCTGAAGGAACTTATCGAGAGGGAGAAGGCGGTCCGTACGGTGTGGTATGAGCCGGCTAAGGATTCCTGCTTGCCGGTTCATGGACGGTGGTGGAATGCGGAGATAGGTGGACATTTTCAGAGATTGCCGGATAGAGCGGCGGAACTGGTGAGAAAACCGGTGTGGGATTTATCGCTGCAGACGGCGGGACTGTATGTGAAATTTTATACGAATGCAACGTCTGTGCGGGTGAGGTATCAGGTGACTGGCGGACTTTCGATGGTGCACATGCCTGCTACCGGAGTGAGTGGTGTGGATTTGTATTCCATGGATTGCGACGGTGTGGTGAACTGGTGTGCCGGGAATTATCAGTTTGGGGATACGATACAGTATTCTTATGAGGATCTGACTGACCGGAATACGCATAAGAAAGGGAATGAATATACGTTGTATTTACCGCTGTATAATGGTGTGAAATGGTTGCAGATTGGGGTTCCGGAGGGATGTAGAATGGATTTTGTGAAACCGTCGGTGGAAAAGCCGGTGGTGGTGTATGGTACTTCGATTGCACAGGGGGCGTGTGCATCGCGTCCGGGTATGGCGTGGACGAATATATTGCAGCGGAAACTGGACAGGCCTGTGGTGAATCTGGGATTTTCCGGCAACGGACAACTGGATGAAAGTATGTTCAGATTGTTGTCTGAGTGTGATGCGGCGGTGTATGTCATCGACTGTATGCCGAATATGACGAAGGAAAGAGTGAAGCTGATCCGGGAAAGACTGATAAAGGGTATCGGTATCTTGAGGGAGAAAAACGAGACTCCTATCTTGCTGGTGGAACATGACGGGTATATGGGGTATCGGGCTTCGGATAAGAAAGGGGCTTTGTTTAACCGGACGAATAAGGAATTGAAGGCGGCTTATGAAGCGCTGAAGGATAGTGTGAGGAACTTGTATTATCTTAGTTTTGAGGAGATAGGAATGGGGATGGATAGTCAGGTGGATGGAGTGCATGCGACTGACCTGGGCATGCAGCAGTATGCAGAGGCTTATTACAGGAAAATTACCAGTGTGCTGTATCCGGGACTCCAGCCGACTGTCTTCGTGCCGGCGAGACAGCATCGTGACTCGTATACTTATCAGTGGAACGACAGGCATGAGGAGATCTTGAAGTATAACGCAACGGAGAAGCCTGAAATCGTGATGCTGGGTAACTCGATTACGCATTTCTGGGGAGGTGAGCCTTTTGAAAAGCGCAGAGTGGCGGACGAGGTCTGGCAAAAGTTGTTTAAAGGGAAAAGAGTGGTGAACCTTGGGTTTGGATGGGATCGGCTGGAGAATGTGATGTGGAGAATCCAACATGGGGAACTGGATGGGTATAGTGCACAGAAAATATTTATGATGCTGGGGACGAATAATCTGAGTGTGAATACAAACGAAGAAATTGTCTCGGGTATTAAGGAGATTGTATCGTGGATTAAAATCAAACAGCCTGATGCGAAATTGTATGTGGTGAAAATATTGCCTCGCCGGAATATGGAGGAAAGGTTGGGTGTGCTGAATGGGTTGCTGGAGGAAGCAGTGGCTGCAGATCGCAAGGTGCAGGTGATTGATTTGACTGATGTCTTTATCGGAAAGGATGGAAAGATAGACGAGAAGCTTTTTTCGGATGGTCTGCATCCTAACTGTGAGGGGTATAAACGGATTGCGAAAGTGTTGAGGAAATATGTCATGCAGTAATGCATTGTATCGCACGATGATTGAATAAAAGAGTATAGTTTAAAAGAGGCCTGTTTTTCAGACCTCTTTATTTTTATATCACTGTGAATAATTAATTTATTTATTACAAGAGAATGAAAAGATATTGCCAGACTTTGGATCTCTACGACGACAAGGAGCTGATAGCGGCGTACGTGGAGGAGCATGCCCATGTATGGGAGGAAGTGAAGGCGGGAATCCGCGAAGTGGGAATCCTGGATATGCAGATTTATATCCACGGAAACCGCCTGTTCATGATTATGGATACAACAGACGAGTTTGATATGGAACGCGACTATGCACGGCTGGCTACGCTGCCACGCCAGGCGGAATGGGAAGCGCACATGGCCAAGTACCAGAAGGCGGCACCCGGACAGGCCGCTAACGAGAAATGGAAACTGATGGAGAGAATTTTTAAACTATAGATATCAGTTTTTGAGTTTGTAAGTTTTTAAGTTTGTAAGTGGATAATCCGCTTGTCTTTGATGTTTTCAAGTGTCAACAGTCAATAAAAACATCAAGAACTCAAAAACTTAATATGAGTTTATGAGTTCTTGAGTTTATGAGTTTGCGTATGAAAACATCAACAAACTAAAAAACTCAAAAACTTAAAACATTTTGTCAACCTAAGACATCAACAAACTCAAAAACTTGCATCAACAAACTCAAAAACTTAAAAACTTAAGAACTAATAATGAAGAAACTACTGTCATTGCCTCCCAACTTAGTGGAGTGCTTTCATGATATTGAAAAGGCAGACCGCAACGAGTGGTTCTGCACGTCGGACCCGATAGGAAGCAAGCTGGGTTCCGGAGGAGGTACGGCCTGGCTGCTCAGGGCGTGTATGGAGAGTGAGAATACAAGTGAGAATCTGGCCGGATGGCTGGCGAAGGAGAAGCGTATCCTGCTGCATGCGGGAGGACAGAGCCGGCGTCTGCCTGCCTATGCGCCTTCAGGGAAGATTCTTACGCCGATTCCGGTGTTCCGCTGGGGACGCGGCCAGAAACTGACACAGAACCTGCTCTCGCTGCAGCTGCCGCTTTACGAAAGGATTATGGAAAAGGCTCCGGAAGGGCTGCATACGCTGGTGGCAAGCGGGGATGTGTACATCCGTGCGACGGAAGCGCTGCAGGAGATTCCGGATGCGGACGTGGTGTGCTACGGACTGTGGGTGGACCCGCAGCTGGCGAAGAACCACGGGGTGTTTGTTTCCTCGAGAAAGGAACCGGACCGGCTGGACTTCATGCTGCAGAAACCGAGCGTGGAGGAGCTGGGAGCACTGATGAAGGATTATCTTTTCCTGATGGACATCGGTATCTGGCTGCTGAGCGACCGTGCCGTGGAACTGATGGTGAAGCGTTCGGAAAAGGATGGAAAGATTGGATTCTATGATATGTACTCGGACTTCGGACCGGCACTGGGAGCGCATCCGCGTCTGCACGACGAGGAGCTGGCGCAGCTGAAGGTGGCGATTCTGCCGCTGCCGGGCGGGGAGTTCCACCACTATGGTACGAGCCGGGAGATGATCTCCTCTACCCTCGCCGTGCAGAACTGTGTGATGGACCAGCGCGCCATCATGCATCATAAGGTGAAACCGCATCCGGCTATCTTCGTGCAGAACGCGAAGGTAGAATGCAGGCTGACTGCGGAGAATGCGGAGGTGTGGATCGAGAACAGCCACGTGGGAAAGGAATGGAAACTGAACAGCCGCAACATCATTACCGGTGTGCCCTGCAACGCATGGAAGATGGAGGTGCCCGAAGGGGTCTGCATCGATGTGGTGCCGATGGGCGAACGGGGTTTTGTGGCAAGACCGTACGGATTCAACGATGCGTTCAAGGGGGCGCTGGACAAGGAGAGCACGCTGTATCAGGGTGTACCGGCTGCGGAATGGCTGAAGGCCCGCGGAATGAAGCCGGAGGAAATCAGAGGAAATCAGGACCTGCAGGCGGCAGCAATCTTCCCGGTGTGCGAATCGGTGGAGGAACTGGGTACGGTGCTGCGCTGGATGACGGCGGAACCGGAACTGGAAGAGGGAAAGGATATATGGCTGAAGGCGGAGAAGATGTCGGCGGACGAAATCTCGGCGTATGCCAACCTGAGAAGACTGACCGCGCAGCGTGAGGAGTTCCGCAAGGTGAACTGGAAGACGTTGGCGGAGAATCACGGAAAGAGTGTGTTCTACCAGCTGGACCTGCAGCAGGCGGCGGAGGAGTACAGCCGTCTGGGACTGGAACTGCCGGCGGAACTGGATGAGACGACTCCCCTGCTTACGCGTATCAGTGATGCGATGTTCCGTGCACGGACAATGCAGCTGGCAGGTGCCGGAGAGCAGGAAGTGAAAGCGATGGAGGAAAAGGCGTTTGCACTGATGCGCAACGGACTGGTGAGCACGGTGGACTTCCGTCAGCATCCGAAGCTTTCGGTGTATGAGGACCAGATTGTGTGGGGAAGAAGCCCGGTGCGTGTGGATCTGGCAGGGGGTTGGACGGATACCCCGCCCTATAGCCTGATGGAGGGGGGTAATGTGGTGAACATTGCCATCGAGCTGAACGGACAGCCTCCTTTGCAGGTGTATGTGAAGCCGTCGAAGGAATACAAGGTGATTCTGCGCTCCATCGACCTGGGGGCCATGGAGGTGGTGACCTCGTACGAGGAACTGCATGCGTTCAATAAGGTGGGCTCGCCTTTCTCCATACCGAAGGCGGCGCTGGTACTGGCGGGATTCCACCCGGATTTCAATACGGAATGTTATGCCTCGCTGGAGGAACAGCTCAAGGCTTTCGGTGCGGGTATCGAGGTGACACTGCTTTCGGCTATTCCGGCGGGATCGGGACTGGGTACAAGTTCGATTCTGGCGGCTACGGTGCTGGGAGCGGTGAACGATTTCTGCGGCCTGAACTGGGACAAGCAGGAGATTGGAAGCCGTACGCTGATTCTGGAGCAGCTGCTTACCACAGGCGGAGGATGGCAGGACCAGTACGGCGGCGTGCTGCAGGGAGTGAAGATGCTGCAGACAAAGGCGGGATGGAACCAGGAGCCGATGGTGAGATGGCTGCCCGACTATCTGTTTACGGGAAGCGAGTACCGCAAGTGTCATCTGCTGTACTATACGGGTATCACGCGTACGGCGAAGGGGATTCTGGCGGAAATTGTACGGGGGATGTTCCTCAACTCGTCGAAGCACCTGGAGCTGCTGGGTGAGATGAAGGGGCATGCCGTGGATATGTATGACGCGATCCTGAGAAATGACTTTACCGCAATGGGACGTCTGGTGCGCAAGACGTGGAAGCAGAACCAGCTGCTGGACGAGGGTACGAACCCGCCGGCAGTGCAGGCGCTCACGGAACTGGTGGACGACCTGTGTCTGGGTTACAAGTTGCCGGGAGCAGGGGGCGGAGGCTATCTGTACATGGTGGCCAAGGACCCGGAAGCGGCTGCGAGAATACAGCGGATTTTGAATGAGAACAGACCGAACGACAGGGCGCGTTTCGTGGAGATGAGCCTCTCGGAAAAGGGTCTTGAAATAAGCAGAAGCTGATATGGAAAGAAACGGTCTGGTGAGAACGAAGGAGGGACGGAGTTTCCTCCTTCCGTTTATTCTGATTACAAGCCTCTTCTTTCTCTGGGGCTTTGCACACAGTATTCTGGATGTGCTGAACAAGCATTTCCAGGATACGATGGAGATTACAAGGACACGCTCGGCGCTGATTCAGGCCGTGGTGTACGGGGGGTATTTCATCATGGCGCTGCCGGCGGGGAACATCATCCGGCGTTTCGGATACCGCGCGGGGGTGCTGACGGGACTCGTGCTGTACGGCGTGGGGGCGCTGCTCTTCATTCCGGGGGGAAGGATCGGCTCGTTCGAGTTCTTCCTGTTCTCGCTCTTTGTGATAGGGTGCGGACTGACCTGCCTGGAAACGGCGGCGAACCCGTATGTGACGGTGCTCGGAGACCCGGAAGGGAGCGAGCGGAGACTGAACCTGGCGCAGTCGTTCAACGGACTGGGGTGGATCTGCGGACCGCTCGTGGGGGGATTCTTCCTCTTCGCGGGAGGCGGGGACGTGAGTACGCCCTATGCCATCATCGGGTGTATCGTGCTGGCGGTGGCGCTGGTCTTTGCACGGGTGAAGCTGCCGGAAATCGGGGACACTCCTGCCCCCAGAATGAAGGAGGAAAGCACGGACAGCAGAGGGCTGTGGAAGGAAAGTACGTTTACCTTCGGTCTGGTGGCGCTCTTCCTGTATGTGGCGGCACAGACGGGTATCAACAGTTTCTTCATCAACTATGCCACGGAAACGGCGGGAATTTCGGCACACGAGGCATCGGTATGGCTGTCGTTCGGGGGCATGGGACTCTTCATGGCGGGACGCATGGGGGGAAGCTGGCTGATGCGCTCGGTAAGGGCGGAAAAGGTGCTGACGGCATGTGCCGTGGGAGCCGTGGCAAGTATGGCTGCCGTGATTCTGCTGCCGGGAAAGGCGGGATGGTACGGGCTGCTGTGCTGTTTCCTGTGCGAGTCGATCATGTTCCCCACCATCTTTGCACTGGCACTGAGAAAGACGGGAAGCAATACCAAGAGGGCGTCGTCGTTCCTCATCATGTCGATTGTGGGCGGGGCCATCGCTCCGGTGCTGATGGGGGCCATCGCGGATACCAGCTCCATGGCGGCAGGATTCTCCGTTCCGCTGGTATGCTTTGTTGTGATTGCGGTGTATGCGTATAGATACAAGGCGATAAGTTTGTAAGTTTTTGAGTTTGTGAGTTTGTGAATTCATAACCAACTCAAAAACTTACAAACTAAAAAACTCAAAACAGACAAGGCCTTGTCAACTCGTCACCTGATACCTCGTCAACTGAAAAACTCAAATCAAACTCATAAACTCAAAAACTTAAAAACTTAAATTCAAAAACCTAAATTCAAAAAACACAATGAGAAAAGTAGCTTTGATTACCGGTATTACCGGACAGGACGGTTCCTATCTGGCCGAATTCCTGATTGAGAAAGGATATGAAGTGCACGGAATCCTGAGACGTTCGTCGTCCTTCAACACGGCACGTATCGAACATCTGTATCTGGATGAATGGGTGCGTGACATGAAGCAGAAGAGACTGGTGAACCTCCACTGGGGGGATATGACAGACAGCAGCTCGCTCATCCGCATCATCAGCGACGTGCACCCGACTGAAATATACAACCTGGCAGCACAGAGCCACGTGAAGGTGTCGTTCGACGTGCCGGAATATACGGCGGAAGCGGATGCCATCGGTACACTGCGTCTGCTCGAAGCAGTGAGAATATGCGGACTGGAAAAGACCTGCCGCATCTATCAGGCATCGACTTCGGAACTCTTCGGTAAGGTGCAGGAAGTGCCGCAGAAGGAAACCACTCCGTTCTATCCGCGCTCTCCGTATGGTGTGGCCAAGCAGTACGGATTCTGGATTACAAAGAACTACCGTGAAAGTTACGGAATGTTTGCAGTGAACGGTATTCTTTTCAACCACGAATCGGAACGCCGCGGGGAGACTTTCGTGACACGTAAGATTACGCTGGCGGCAGCACGTATCAAGCAGGGATATCAGGACAAGCTGTATCTGGGTAACCTGGATTCGTTGCGCGACTGGGGATATGCGAAGGATTACGTGGAGTGTATGTGGATGATTCTGCAGCATGATACTCCGGAGGACTTCGTGATTGCTACAGGGGAAATGCATACTGTACGTGAGTTTGCCACACTGGCTTTCGCGAAGCTGGGCATCGAACTGAAATGGGAAGGTGCAGGCGTGAACGAGAAGGGTATCGATACGGCTACCGGAAAGGTGCTCGTGGAAGTGGATCCGAAATATTTCCGTCCGTGTGAGGTGGACCAGCTGCTGGGTGACCCGACAAAGGCCAAGACGCTGCTGGGATGGAACCCGACTAAGACTTCGTTCGAGGAGCTGGTGAGCATCATGGTGGAACATGACATGAAGTTCGTGAAGAAGCTGTATCTGAGATCACAAGAGAATTAATACATAAAACTTAAAATATAATGTTAGACAAAAACGCCAAAATCTACGTAGCAGGTCATCGTGGCCTGGTAGGTTCTGCAATCTGGAAGAACCTGCAAGATAAAGGATATACCAATCTTATTGGCAAAACCCACAAAGAAGTCGACTTACTGGACGCCGTTGCCGTTCGTAGATTCTTTGATGAAGAACAACCGGAATATGTATTCCTTGCTGCCGCTTTCGTAGGCGGCATCATGGCAA
>ERZ835880.237-NODE-237-length-66020-cov-64.370211_pt1 | contig 66020 bp, 51 predicted proteins | sample MGYA00519944_ERZ835880 | MGnify/ENA primary metagenome ERZ835880 (study PRJEB31850, sample SAMEA3708787) | human gut metagenome | biome: human gut; feature: human-associated habitat; material: faeces | place: China | collected 2014 ... | reverse complement strand
TTTCAAAAGTAAGTTTGTAAGCTTCTTTTTTGAGGAAAATCCAAATGACTTCAATCGGAGATGAAACAAAAGAGGCCATCTCAACTCTATTTTGAGACAGCCTCATTTTCACAACTTCAGAATCAAAATTAATGGTTATACTTTACCTTTACCAATCCCTCTTTGTAATTTACAGTCGCTTTCTCTCCGTTTACGTTCAAGAATACCGGACGTTTTCCGGTACGGAAATAAGCATTTACCAATGGTTGACCACTTATCCATAAATCCAGCTTTTTTGCATCTCCCTTCTGAATATAAAAAAGTTTAGACAACGAAGAAAAATAAGAATCTGAATTCCGACGAAGAGCACTGCCATAAGCTACGAATACCTCCTTCGGCTTAGCAGGATCTTCCCCTTCGTCATAAGTAACAGCAAAAAGGTAGGCATCAGTATTCCATCCATCAGCTTCAATCCAGGAGTTACTATGCATCAGTCGACCGTCAGCCAACTGATTAATATACAGGTCAGTCACCTTACCCTGAAACGTTATGCGTAGCCCTATCCAGTCCTTACCCTCACGTTTCTCCATTACCGGCAATTCTTTCTGCCCGACACTATCCTTCAGAATAATGGCTGTTACTCCTTTTACCCTATCAAATTTTCCAGGCAAATGAAGTGAGTAATATGTTTCCGTTCCTTTTAAGTCCTCCGTAGGAGCAGAGATTTCTTCCCAATATAAATCATTGGGATAATCGTGGACAAAATCCGATAAAGCCAGCAGGCGAGGATAAAGCGGACGTACCACCACAGCAGCCTCTCCATTGGTAATCGTTACATCTGCCCCTCGTTTCTTCCATTCACCACCAGGATGCCACAACCATTCAAACTCTCCATATTCATGTGTCTTCAAGTCATCAATCAGGTAAATCACATTATCCATCCACAGAAAATGACGGAAATTTCTACTGAAATGATCAGATACAGGTCCGGTACCATTAGCCAACACGTATTTGATATTACCTCCATCGAGTAAATTGTACAGATATCCCCGAAGCGTAGAACCATGATACTGCTGTTCACGTTTCTGTCCCTCACCGTTAAACAACACTACATTATGTGCCTGGCTCTGAAAGAAATAATTCCGGTATTGCGGATTCGGATACCAGCAGTTCCCAGCATCTTTGATAATATCTACACCTTTATGATACAAAATGAATGAATTTGCATCTGCGTGTGAATGATTCCACGTATGTCCGCTTTTTACAGCCAACATAGAAGCATCCTTTTGCCAGGAATTACGCATCGTAGCCCACCCAAAATCAGCAAACAGCTGGGAGTGTGCCAAAGCTGGAACATCAGGTGCTCCTTTCAAGTCTGGTGTATAGAAGAATCCCATCGGACGATTCCGGAAATATCCGTCACGATGCTGTCCCTGCTCTACCTGACGGATATACCACAACATATCTGGCTGACGGATTCCTAAGGCATAAAGCAACATCAGACTGCTTTCAGCAGCCACATTCTTATGGCTATCTCCAAAATTAATGTTATAAAGTATTCCGGTACGGGGATAACAAACATGAGCAAAGAAACTGGAAAGATGCTTCAGCTGCGGAATATCGGGCAATGTACTGCCCGGATACACATTGGTCCAAGCCACAAAAAACTGAAGAGCTTCCTGAATACCAAAATTTGCATAATTCAGACTTTCATACATTCCCCCAGCCTCATCAAAACTCTTTGCTTTCTGCTGAAGTTCATCACCGGCAAAACTAAACCACTCCGGCAAATATTCATAAACAGTTTGAGCTCCTTTACGGGCTTCATCGAGTTCATTTTGTAAACTCAAGGCAAGAATTCCTCCCATGCATACGCATGAAGTCCACCAGTTATGTCCCATCGAATTCAAGGAATGAATACGTGTAGGTTCGCACAACCAGTCCCCCAATAAAGGTTCAACTCCCAAACGGTACAGTCCCTTTGCTATCTGTTTCCTTTCTCCGGCAGACAACTCCGGATAGGCAGCATCAAAAGCTATGGCAGAGAGATAAGCCTTGTGTGCAACGTTCAGATCCGCACGCCAAGCCGGATTACGAGCCAGCATCTCACTGCTGGCCCATGCCTTCGAATGAACAATGTGCAATAATATCTCCCGTAATTTATCGAAATACCGCTTATCTCCAGTCATTAAAAAAACAGCAGACAGATAATCAGCTTTATCCAACCTCTTTTTCCCCAGTTCTTCATCAGCCGTTTGCTTAATTTCCTCCCATGCACGTGCCCATACTGAATCTTGCTGTATACGCAATTTAGCTTGTGAGATTCTCTCTGACGTATAGAGTAAGGACGGATGTTTCACCTGCTGTGCACGGCTTGTACTCATCCAACAAACAATGAGTATCAGGCCTACGATTATTTTCAACATATTGCTTCTCATATTACTTAATACAGTTATATAAATTCAAATAATAAAATTTCATATCAAGCAAAATCAACAGTAAAAATACATAATATACCTTCTATTATAAAATATCATTCAAAGCTTTATACGTATAAAATCACTGTTGTACTCAATATTAAATGAAAAAACAGAAAAATTATTTCTTACCCACGGGATTGTACTCTAATTTGAGCAAATATTGATAACTGTATTTATTATCCAATAGCCGATATTCATTATGAGGAAACATTCCCCAGCTATTATCACCTCCTAACCCTCGCTGTTTCAAATCCACGTGCAAGCAAATATTCTTCTGAGGAATCACATCGACTGCATGTTGCATTTTACGCGTCAGTCCCGGATCAAGATCTTCTGGAGTTACATGCAACGCAGAAAAAGCAATCGGCTGAAGTCCTGTCACCTTTAAGGACAAACCTTGCTCATTCGACAAGGACAACCAGCGTACATCGGTTTTATTGCCCGTTTCCTGTGGACGAATATAAGGATAATACTGATTCGCAACCGTATCTTCATAGTAGCCTATAAAGCTAGAGTGACACCGGTCTGAGTAATTTTCCCAAGGACCTCTTCCATAATAAGACAACTTTTCATATCCGGCCTTTACTTCCATACGCATACCAAAGCGTGGCAGTTCAGGAAGTCTTCTGCCTGTCATGTCAATACTTCCGCAAAGCCCGATGGTTCCATCACGATAAATCCGATATTCCAACATATAAGGAACCTGAATGTCCGTAAGTATCCACTTAACCTTAACAACCACCCCCTGACTGCCCTCATCTTCTACCGAAACATCCTGTACCTTACGGTTTACATGTGCCGTACGCCAGACACCACATAACTGCGGCATTCTGTTGCCAAAGTCATTATCAGTAGGAGCACGCCAGAACGCCGGTTCCGGATATTGTGACAACGGAGAGCATCCTTTATATGCATAATCTACCAGCATACCCTTTTTCAAATCAATTTTACCCGTAATATCTCCAGATTTGAACGAAAGCATATTTTCAGATACATTATAAGAAAAATCACCGGTTCCTGCATCTGGCAATGAAACTAAAAACGCACTATTTCCTATCTTAAACTGCTCTCTGGCAACCTCATGTCCTTTCGGAACCAAATCTGTTGCCTCCCGGGTATATGCATACAGATTTAAGAAGCACTCCTCATCCGTACCAGTCGTTTCTGGAAGATCTAATTTCACCTCTCTCTCAGAATGAGGCTTCAAGTTTACGTGAAACATCCCTGAAGCAACCGACCTACCGTTACTGACCCACTCCCAGCGAAAATCATATTTACTTAAATCAGTAAAATCATATAAGTTACGAACCGTGATTACTCCTTTTGAAAGATTACATTCCTTAAATTGAATATACTGATAAACCTTCTTAACCTCATATGCCTGAGGTTTTGGAGTGCCATCGGCAGACAATATGCCATCAGTACCCGTATTCCATTCGGTCTTTTTGTCTTCCGCCCATTTATAACTGCCCATACCGCCATTATACATCCAATAGGTACGTCCATCTCGTATGCCTCGCGTCATTTTTAAGCCCTGATCCATAAAATCCCAGATAAATCCACCCTGCATGTTGGGGCTATCATAAATCATATCCCAAAGATCCTTGAAATTTCCATTACTGTTTCCCTGAGCATGTGCGTATTCACACATAATATATGGCCGCTGTTTTCCCGAATTCCGATAATCCAACATTCTCTTCACACTCGGATACATCGGACAAACAATATCTGTGTTCCAGTCCTCCCAGGCTTGTTCAAATTGTACAAAACGCCCCGGATCATAGGCTTTCAGACGTTTGTACTCATCATGAAAAACTTTTCCATTTCCACATTCATTTCCCAATGACCAGCCAATGATACAGGCATGGTTCTTATCACGCTCTACCATCCTGCTGATACGGTCCACATGTGCATCATACCATTCTGTACGATATGCCGGATGAGGAATAGTATCCTTAAAATAAGGAACAGATCCCATGCCATGGGTTTCAATATTGGCTTCATCAATCACATAAATTCCATATTTGTCGCACAAATCATAGAATAACGGATGATTCGGATAATGGCAGGTACGAACTGCATTCATATTGAGTTGCTTGATCTTTTCCAGATCATTCATCATTATGTCAAGTGTCTGAGTATGCCCCAAACTGTCATTATGCTCATGACGGTTTACTCCTTTTATGTAGACAGGTACCCCATTAACCAAAAGTCGCGGACCCTTGATTTCAATCTGCCGGAATCCAACCTTATGCGAAACCACAGCTAACGTCTGTCCATCTTCTCCTCTCAATGTCAGAATGCAATCATATAAATGAGGCATTTCCGCATTCCAGGTCAGCACATTCTTTATCTTTCCCTCAAACGCGACGCCAGTCACATCATCCGTTCCTGCCACTACTGCTTTTTCTTGATAAAGCACCTTTTTCCCAGCCTCATCCCGAAGTTCCAGTTTCAGTTTCCCATGTTTCATCACATTTCCTGCAAAAGCACGCAAATCGACGGATGCCTGAAAAATACCATTCTTATAAGAATCATCAAGTCCAGCTTTCAAGAAGAAATCCCAGATAGTAAATTTAGGATAAGCCTGCAAATACACATCCCGTTCAATTCCCGTCAGTCTCCAGAAATCCTGATCCTCCATATAACTGCCATCATGCCAACGGTAAACCTGTACAGCCAAAACGTTATCTCCCTTTTTCAAATATCGGGTAACATTAAATTCAGCCGGAGTTTTCGAAGCCTTGGTCATTCCCACCTGTTCTCCATTCACATAAATTCGTGCATAACCGCTGATAGAACCAAAATGAAGCATAATCTCCCGCCCCTTCCAATTCTCAGGAACAGTAAATGTCCTCCGATAAGTACCCACCGGATTCTCTACATCAATATATGGAGGATTAGGAGAAAATACATATTGGATATTCCGGATAACCGGTTCTCCAAATCCCTGAAGTTCCCAGTTAGAAGGAACCTGAATACTCTCCCATTTACTGTCATCCACCTCTGTCTGATAAAAATCAGCAATACTAGTTTCAATGGATGGAGCATACACAAATTTCCAGGTTCCATTCAGTGAATAATACCAAGGTGATAAAGAAGCCTCATCTCTCACAGCATCCTCAGAGTTATCATATATAAGAAAATCAGTATGTGGTTTCTCCTTATTCCACTCATAGCATAACGGATTTTCCCATTCATTATGCTGAGCAGATAATGTTCCTAATATCAACAGCACATACAGACAAAGACAAAATCTTTTCATATCATATACCTTTATTAAAAATAAAGCCTCCGCAAGCTAAACATCTTACTTGCAGAGGCTTTCTAAATCAATCCATATCAGTTATTTCCACTTTAAGTTTGAAAACAACACATTACCACTGCGGATTTTGCTTCAAATTACTATTCAACGCAATTTCGTCAGTCGGAATAGGCTGCAAATAATTCTTTTTACTAAAATTACGATTGTTTGCAGCATCTACAATCAAGCATCCAGCCTTTACCGTCGGCATACCAGCTGCATAAGAAGACTGCGGCATTTCGGATTCTACTATTCTTCCCTGCCATACAGAAGCATCATACAACTTTTCTCCAGGATGTCCAGGTTTGTCATCAGTAGCAATCTGTGTCGGAACACCTGCGTAAGAAACATAATAAGTACATACCGGACGAGACAATTCTTCTTCAGCGATACCCCAGCGGCACAAATCCAAACGGCGGAAACCTTCCCCCCACAATTCCAAGGTACGCTCTCTACGGATTTCTTCCTTCATGTCAAGTCCATTAGAAGTGACCAAAGTATTTGTCAGATCAGCAATGTGCGCACGTTCACGGATTACATTGACGGTATTATCCAAATCCGTATCAGTAATTTTTCCATCCAGTTCCATTACGGCTTCTGCATACACCATTAAGATTTCCGGTAAACGGATAAGCATCAGGTCAGCACTTTCCTGATTAGTAGGTCTTTCACGTTCTTGACAGAATTTACGTCCTGCATATCCAAACTGCCCGTTAAACACACCTGCACTGTAAGAAGTCAGTGTAGGAGAATAAATACCCCCTGTATTCGATGGATCTTCATCCGGAGCCATACTGTAATCGGCCGGCTTACCGTACTCATTATTAGAACTCCAATAAGCATGGCCAATCTGCTTAAAGCTGGCTGTCATTCGGGCATCACGGTTCTGGAACTCATCATCGAATCCATTATAGCCTTTGAATAATGGTGAAATGTGGATAGGCAGACCATCTGAGCACAAATACATATCCATCAATTTGCGTGATCCTCCACATGGTTCGCTATGCGTAAGATTCTGTCCTCCATAAACCTGAAGTGAATAATCATAGCATTTGCGGAAAATAGACTCATTGTTTGAGAATTTAGTCGCCCCATACGGATTTGAATTGGCCTCCTCCAAAGCAAACAAATAATAATACGACATCTTATCATATGCATCAATAGCATGATCTTCACATTCCATCCACAAGGAATATTCATTGGCATAAATACCACCAGCTACAAACTTGGCAGCCTCGGTACGTGCCATAGTCAATAAATCATCTACTGAAGGATAATCTGCAGGCATTGCAGTACCTGCACCAACAGCAGCGCCATCCCCATTTGTAACATCATCAGCACCACGACCGTTGTATTTTTCCCAGGTTCCTTCAAACAGACACACACGGGCTTTGAACGCACAAACAGCTTCGATAGTTACCGATCCATCATTATCTGTAGATGTCTTGGTGGTATTTTCCAGTAATTGTTGAGCCCTTTCCAAGTCAGACAAAATCGAAGCAATCACCTCGTAACGAGAGTTACGGGGGCCCCAGACAATATCTGAAGTCGTAGAAGGTACCTCCAAAGCCAGAGTTATACCGCCAAAACGCTGCAACAGATTAAAATGCCACCAGGCACGGAAAAAATATGCAATTCCGACAGGGACATCAATGCTCTCCATTCCCTCGTAAGTTTCAGCCTGTGCCAACAAGTTATTTACATGACGCAAATACGTATACGGATTCTTATAACTGTCATCACTGGTAGGAGCTCCATCATTACCAGACAATTCAGAATCATACAAGAAACTCAAGTCTGTACCGCAATCAAAAAGTTCATAACTTGATTTTGAGTTATACCCCTGAACCAAATTGTACAGGTAATTGGCAGCATCTTCAAATTCGGAAGCACGGGTAAAATAAGAACCGGTTGTTACATTCGACATAGGTTCCTGATCAAGCCAGTCAACACAGCTTGTCATTGATAACAATGCTGCAGATGCCAAAGTGAATATATAATTTTTCTTTTTCATAAATTCAAAATTCATTTAATGTGATTAATATTAGAAGGTTACATCCAATCCGAACGAAACGGAACTAGCAAAAATATCCACACCTGAATAAGTTGCCATCTTTGCAGAAGCTTCCGGATCATATCCATCCTTTACATTCGAAATATCAAATAAGTTTTCTCCAGCCAACCATACACGTACACGCTGCAATCCGACCTTGTTCAGCCATGCTTCAGGCAAAGAATATCCAATTTGTACCTGTTTACAACGGGCATACCAAGTATTGATGACATTTATATCGTTATAGTTCTTGTAATTCCAGTTATTGCGGTTGCCATTACGTGAAATCAACGGGAACTTAGCATCCAAATTAGCTGCATGATAACCATGGTCATCACCTGCATACCAAGTATTATCCATGAAATAACCGTTTGTATTTGTCCAACCACTCCAGAAAGCACAACCCATCTGACCATTACGTACATTATATTGCTGCCCTACTCCTTGGAAGAATATACTCAAATCAAAATTCTTGTAATTCATTCCCAGATTCAAACCAAAATTAAAGTGAGGATCGGTATCACCATAATAATAAAGGTCATCTGTGGTAATATCCTTATCCCCATTTAAGTCCACACGACGTACGCAGCCAGGAGTCAGTTCATTTACGGTTCCATTCTTGACATTTCCCATCATTGAGCCAGATACATTTCCATTCATTTCCGCATAATATGCATCTACTTCAGCCTGATTCTGGAACATACCGTCTGTTTTAAATACATAAAGAGAATTCAACGGCTGTCCTTCCACGATACTGTTTACTCCCCACGTGATAGCAGTCTTTCCTTCATAGGAACTGACCTTCGTCCGCGCGTCAGATAATGAAAAACCAATATTGTAACTGAAATCGTTACTAATTCTATCCTGCCAGTTCAAGGTCAATTCCCAGCCATGTGTCTTATAAACTCCTGAGTTAGTAGAAGGAGCCTTGCCTCCATATACCTGAGGATACGTAATATTTATCAACATTCCATCGTTGGTGCGTTTAAAGTAATCAAAAGTACCGCTCAACCGGTTATTGAAGAAACCAAAGTCCAGACCCACATTGGCCGATTCCACAGTTTCCCATGTACGAGAATCATCAGTGATACCTGAAATCCAGCTGGTAGGAACCTTGACGCCATTCATAACAGTCGTACCTACAGAAATCTGAGGATAAGACTCATAATTTCCAATCGTCGAGACGTTTCCTGACTGTCCCCATGAAGCACGTAACTTCAAGTTACTCAGCCAGTCAATACCTTTCATAAATTCTTCTTCAGAAAGCCTCCAACCCACACTGGCTCCAAAGAAATCCTGCCAACGATTGTTTTTTACAAGGCGGGAGGATCCATCATGACGCCAGCTTCCTTCAATCAGATACTTACCGGCAAAATCATAATTCAGACGGCTTACCAAAGAAACATATGCCCATTTATACGCACCCCATTTATCCTTATAACGGCTTCCGCTATCCTTTACAAATTGTGAATTATTAGGATTGATGACGTCTGTAGTCGTATCATAAACATTCAAATCACCCAAATAAACGGTTGAATTACTTGAACGATACATACCTGTCATATAATTGTCACGTAATTCATTGCTATTACCAAACATAGCTGTAATATGATGTTTGTCAAAAGTCCGATCATAATTCAAGAAGAATTCGTATAACTGATACAATGAACGAGTATTAATTTCTGTCAATGACTCTTTATTCGCTTTCGAACCAGTAGTAGCGCCATTATTTGTCTGCGGCCCATCAGTAACATCATAATAAGAATACATCTGAACCTTATGAGATTGTGCCTTTACATTCTCATGATACTGTCTGATACTACCTTTGGCATAGAAAGAAAGACCTTTCAATTTTTCATCAATAAAACTCAGGTCAACCGTCATCTTACCACTCGCACGCAGCATATACATATTAGTTATGGTCTTTCCACCTTCTGTAAGATGGGCAAGCACATTGTTGCCACCAAAGTTATCATAATAACGAGTTCCGCTTTCTGTATAAAGCGGGAAGATCCACATATCCTGCAATCCGTAGCCGATACCGTAAGTCGGTACATCTACCTGCTTATAGTCGTATGAAAGCCCTGTTTCCAGTTTTACATATTTACCGATATTGTAATCTGTGTTATTTCTGAAATTATATTTCTTCTGTCCGTCATACACCACTTTAATAAGGGAACGGTCGTTAGAATATCCTACAGATGTCATGCTTTTCAAATTCTCGCTACCACTTTGAATACTCAAGTTGTGCGAAGTACCCCAAGTTGTACCGTATACCAAATCCACTTGATTAGCATTAAGTGGGTCTATACGCAGTTTGTTCGTTCCTTCCCAATCAAAAGCCTCATTATTCATTACACGTTCATAAAAGTCCACGTTCCAACCCTGAAGTGTCCACAGAGAAGAAGCTCCGTTAGGATGATTTGTATCATTCTGATCAGCCATCAGCATCATTCGTGCCCACTCACTACCAGTAGCTGCTGGATAATTCTTTCCTACAAAGTTTGCCGTTACACTTCCATTATAAGAAACTGTAGTTTTTCCCTCTTTTGCTCGCTTTGTAGTAATCAAAATAACACCACCTGCAGCACGTGCACCATAAATAGAAGCAGCAGCGTCCTTCAATACAGAAACACTCTCAATATCATTGGGGTTAAGCTGGTTAAGTTCCCAGGCATAAGCATCCACTCCATCAATCAAAACCAACGGATCAGAAGCATTTGCAGAAATACCACCACGGATACTGATTGTTGCATTTTCAGTAGGACGAGAAGAAGAACGAGTCACTGTCAATCCCGGTATGGCACCTTGCAATGCTGTACCAACGTTCGAAGCAGCACGGCCCTTCAGCACTTCTTCCCCTTTTACCATAGCCACAGCTCCTGTCAAGGTTTCTTTCTTCTGAGTACCGTAACCCACTACTACTACTTCTTCCAACTGCTTGCTGTCCTCTGTCAACACAATTTTCAGAGCAGTTTCATTTCCTTTAACTGCTATTTCCCGTGTGTTATACCCAATAAATGAAACCACAAGAATGCCTTTAGCATCGTTCAAAGTAAAATTTCCATCAATATCAGTAATAGTACCGTTAACCGTACCTTTTATCATCACATTGGCACCAATAATAGGCTCTCCATTTACATCTACTACAGTTCCTTTCACTACATCAGACTGCATGACTGCCTGTACATCCCCCATTGCAGCTTGTACCAACTGCGGACTTCCTACCAACAAGGAAGAAAACAGCACTGTAGAAAACAGCGTCTGTCTCCTAAATGTGTGTTTCAGAAAATCTTCTTTCATAATGAATAAATTTTAAATTAACTTTAATCTATATTATATACATTTTTTCATAAATTCACGTATTTCACGCCGACCAATAAACAAATGATTTTCCACCGTACGAGGAGAAAGGTTCAATGCATCAGCAATATCTGAAACCGATTTATCCTCGAAACGGTTCATCTGATAAATGGTTCTCCTCTGGGGAGGCAGGCTAACTAACTTAAGCTTTTCCACTTGCTCCAGATCATCGGCAATAATACGGCTTTCCCCCTCTGTACTATATACCGGACTAACTTCATACATGTATGAGGAAACTTCCTGCCATTTATAAAAGCGCCGAAGATAATCATTCACCAAATTACGAACGATTGTAAAAATAAAATACTTAATAGTATCCAATCGAAGCATCGGTTGATAATCAAGTAAACGAAGAAAGGTATCTTGAGTCAAGTCTTCCGCTTCTTCTTTATCGTTAACTCTTATATATATATAGAAGAAAACAGACTGCCGATATTTTTCATAAGTTTCAGCGATTAACTGATGAGTCGAATTTACCTGGTCTTTCATAAAATTAGTTGTTTTCGGTTTTTTGTTACACTGCAAATGTATGACAGTTCAAGTTTCTTAAGAAATTTTTAGAACTTCAACCTATCTCATAGGATGCTATTAGACCAGACAAAAGAGAATTCAATGATACACAAATAATTACATATAAATCACAAGCGTATCAAATAATAATTTGATACTGAAAATCAACTGGGGAAAAGCCGAAAACACAAGGAATCATCAAAAAATAGATAGTATCACTGAACGATGAGATAAATTTTCTGACCATACATAAGATTCTTATACAAAAAGAAGCCAAAGAAGAATTAAAAGTAAAACTTAAAATTCATCATGAATTATTTTTACTGCAACCCGCTGGTATTCGATTACCGTAAAGTATTCAAACAAAATCAGCAGGACATCTCTCTGACGAAATAGATTCATCATTAGACATCCTGCTATCCAGTTTTATAAGGTATTTAAAATAAGAATATGTAAATTTATTTCTCTAACCCTTTAATATATTCATTGGGAGTTACACCAGTCATTCGCTTGAAATAACGGAAAAATGAAGCCCTTGAACTGAATCCACAAAGTTCTGCCAATGCGCTCAGCGTATATTTAGAAAACTCCTCCTGAGCTATCAGTTCTTTAAACTCTGCCACCCGAAATTCATTCACATAATCATAATAATTACGCTTCATGTATTGATTAAATACATAAGAGAGTACATGTGGAGTTGTTCCAATCAACTGAGCCAAATCCACCAGCTTCAAATCCGTTTTTTTATAGGGCTTCTGCTGATGCATTACCCGGTCAAGCAACTTCAGTAGGCGCTTACACTCTTCAGGACTCACTTTATTGGTTTTATATTTGTCTTCAGCCTCTTCCACGCTCTCAGTATCATTTATCTTTTTTTCCTTGTTTTCTTCAACTAAAGAATCCGCAGCAGGTTCCGGCGCTGGCATAGGAAACAAATCGAGCATATCAGACTGAGTCCGACTCTTTTTATCATGCAGGTCTTTATACCTTCTAAAACCAATATAAATCAAGCCCCCAGATAATAACAAAACCACAATACAGACACCTGCCTTCCACATCCAGCCCGAGTCAATCCGGATCAGCATTGTAGTCTCAGAGTCCAGGTGACCAATACGACGAACACGGAAACGATAGTCGCCCGCAGGTAAATTATAAAAAGAAACCTCTGCATTGCCCTGCACTGAAGTCCATCCTTCAGACACTCCTTCCAACAAATACTCATAAGATACATTCGTCGGGGCTGTATATGTCAAATCAGACAGTTGCAAGGTAATATTCCGCTGACTTTCATCCAATTCCAACTGACTCCAAAATCCATCCTTTGTTTTTCCACCGTTTACATCTGCCCCATTCACTTTTATACCGGAAATCACTAAACGATAAGGATAATTCCGCTGCAACCCTCTATGTTTAGTATCCAACGAAAGCAATCCCTTTGAGTTTCCGAACCACATCATACCATCCTTTTCACGGAACGAAGGGCAATTGATAAAAATCAAACTGGGTATTCCATCTGTAAAGCCGTAAGGAATGACTGTTTCCTTTTTATCATACCTATACATGCCATTTTCGGTAGTAATCCACAACCATCCTTCAGGATCTTCCGCAATGGACATCAGTGTTTTGTCTGCCAACAATCCGGTATTAATCCGATAAAACTTGCTCATCTGCAAATCGGATGTAAAAAGTTCACCTTTCTCGGGCAAAAAATACAAGTTATGCGAAGAATCCTCGAAAACCATACGTATCTTATCTCTGTGGACAAACCCCTCCGGAAATACATCCGCCTTTAGAGAAGCAGACGAAGGATCCCAAATACACATGCCCTTTTCAGTACAAATCCACCCTTTGAGACTTGAATCAAAGAAAATCTCATAGACATTTCCTTCCGGCAATTTAGAATTGGCAGAAGTATAATGTGCCACCAGCTTTTTCCCCTGGTAACAATAAAGTCCATTGGAAGTACCTATCCAAAGCCTTTTTTGAGCATCTATACGAATACAAAAAATATGACCTCTCAAAAATGGGTCAGAATATTCACTGGAAAAATCTTCAATCTTTAAGGTCTTCGCATCAAGGGTATACATACCACCGCCATAGGTACCTATATAATACGTACCGTCGGCATAACATGTAGAAAGAATCAAGTTGGCACGCAATTGAGGCATTTTATAGCTCTGAAAACGTCCGTTTTCTTCATCTATAAAAAACAGCCCTTCGCGGGAACCGATAACTTTTTCCGTATCGTGAAAAGTAAAGGTGCGTACCGATACATTTCGAGAATCAAACAACTTTCGGTAACTATAGACCTGGAAAAGATGACTCTGATACAAAGTATAGCCAAAGCCCAACTGATAGAAACCAAACCAGATCAGCCCGTCACGGTCAACCAAAACCGAATAAACAGAGTTGGAACGGATCGTCCCATTATCACCGGATTTATGAGTAAATGAATGAATCACTTCAGTTGCTGCAACGGAAATGAAATGTACCCCATTGCCGTCTGTCCCCACATACAGCAAATCTTTACCATCCGAGGAAAGGGAAGATATCACCGCACATCCAATATCGACGTACGGACGGAAAACCTGAGTGTTCTTATCAAATGCTACCAGTCCTTCACTGTTGGTTCCCAGATATACCGTATCTCCGATAACAGTCACCGCACTGAAACCTGTGTGGTACGTATAAGACGTTGAAGTCAAATCTTTCGGATCCAGACGTACCAATCCATCTGCAGTTGTAATCCATATTATACCTTCGGCATCTGTAGCGAGCGCCGATACCTGATTCTTATGCGAAAAAATATTTTTATCAAACAAACAATGTCTGATGTTTCCCTTATGATACACATATAATCCTTTGTCGGTACCTATATATAAAACCTCTTTACCGTCGTACAGCAAATACTTTACAGGTACATTGATCATTTCGGGGGCAATACGCTCCAGTGCATCTTCTTTCCGGTTCATACGCCATAAACCAAACCCTGTTCCAACCCACAGTTCCTGGCCGGTTGTCTCAGTTACTGCATATACCCGCTTTAAGGATTCATTCTCTCCCTTTATAGGATAATGTTTCAGCCGGATACCGTCAAAACGCTCCAATGAAGTATTCGTTCCAAGCCAGACAAAACCTGAACAATCCTTATATATAGTATTTACCACTAAATCCGACAATCCTTCAGCAACTGCTACATTCTGAAACATATATGACGTATTTTCAGCTTTAACCTTTCCTAAAAAGCTAAATACCAAAAATATTGCGATCAAAAATTGTAATATGTTATTCATGTATCAATGAAGGCTTAAATTTATTTCGGAAACAAATTTAGAAAAAAACTATGAAAAACAGGAGTATCTTAATTATAAACTTTAACAGTCCGCCCTTCAGTTTACACAATTATCATAGACAAACACACCTTCCTCCAAATTCTCACGATTATCCATAGGGTATTCATCAAGTTTTAGTAACTTTGTCTGAATTCTACGCGTATCGACAATACACCCGGGCTATTTCTTTCGAGAGGTAGCCTTTTATATATACCGTAGATGAGTATCAGGAAAGAACATTAAAATAGAAGAAGCAATGGAAACTTTTTATGACGTAATCGCAAGCGACCAGCTTGTATTGGTGGATTTCTTTGCCACCTGGTGCCAGCCTTGTAAAATGATGCACCCTATTCTGAAAGAAGTGAAAGACGTACTGGGCGACCGTATCCGTATCATCAAGATTGACGTGGACACACACGAAACATTATCCCGGCAATATCAGATTCAGTCTGTTCCTACGCTCATGTTGTTCCGCAAAGGAGAAGTACTCTGGAGAACAAGCGGCGTGATGCCTAAAGCGGAACTGCTGGCTACCCTTGATCCTTTCATGAGATAAGTCCGCTCCCGGGAAACAACAAGTACAAAATGCGGATTATTGTATCGGACACCTCCCAATAAAACGATTTCACAAAACACAATAAAATGACGAAGAAAGAAAAAATCATATCCTTTGCCTGGCAGCATCTCTTGCTCCTTATCGCCTTGTACATCATGACCCTGGGCGTGGCCACCTGCGTAAAGAGCATGCTGGGCTCGAGTGTCATCAGCGTATTGCCATACGTATTTCAAGATGCAGGTATCCACGGAATGACTCCCAAACTGACCATCGGACAATATACCTTTATCATGAACGGGGTACTGGTACTTGGCCAGTTGGGAGTGCTTCGCCGCCAATTTGACCCTCTCCAGCTCTTCCAGCTGCTGATCGGTTTCGTATTTGGCATGCTGATCGACCTAAACATGTACATTGTCTCTTGGCTGCAGCCGACGGCCATATGGGAAAAAGCCATTGCCCAATTTGCCGGATGTACCATTCTGGCTGCAGGTATTGCACTGGAAGTCAGATGCGGCAGTGTCACCATGCCGGGAGAAGGTTTTCCCGTTGCCATCAGCAAATCGACGGGAATGGAATTTCCCAAAGTCAAGATAATGGTTGACATATCACTTGTCCTTCTCGGTATCCTCTTCTGCTATGTATTTTTCGGGAAATGGCAGTGGCACATCATTGGTATAGGTACCTTATTTGCCATGTATTACGTCGGATGGGGAGTCCGCATCATCAGTCATCACTTAGGATGGTTCGACCGCCTGCTCCGATACCGTCCGGGATTCCGGAGATACCTATATGGACTGGCAAAATATATCTACAGGAAATAGCCCTGCCTGAAATCCTCCCTCGTCTGTTTCTTTCCACCGGTATTTTCGGCAATAACCGACCGGCAGCAGACTGTCAGTAACCGATGCCACCGGTCAGTTTTCCCTGCTGCCCAACCATGGAATTGGACAGGCCCATTGTTTTAAGTCTCCCGAAAAATCCGTATCTTTACCCCAAAATACAAAACAAATGGGAAAGAAAGAATACATGCAGGCCAACAAAGACTGGCTGGCTGAAAAAGCGAAGGAAGAGGGAGTCATGGCACTTCCGAAGGGTATTTATTACAAAGTGCTGGCCACGGGAAAGAACGACGGCAAGCACCCTACTCCACGGAGCATTGTCACTGCACATTATACCGGATGGACCATCAACGGCAAGAAGTTTGACAGCAGCCGCAGCGGGGCCCCCGCAGCCTTCCGTCTCAGCGACCTGATCGACGGATGGATCATTGCCATGCAGCAGATGTGTGTGGGCGACAAATGGGAAGTCTATATTCCGGCTGAAATGGGATACGGCAAATTCTCACAGCCCGGCATCCCGGGCGGTTCCACCCTTATTTTCGAAATCGAACTGTTCGGCATTGCCTGAGAAAATGTAACAGTCCTTGTAAAGTCACACAAAAGACGGCACATAGACGAATGTGCTATATGCCGTCTTTCATGTCCTCTCATATTTTTCAAGAAATATGCCGCCAATGCGACATAAACTTTTATTTCCTGCACATTTCATTTTAAGAAACAGATAATTGGAGAAATTGGAAAATGAAAACAGCATTCATACATTCCTGTCCCGAGCTGATTGACTACATCAATGAAACCGGTTTCCTTCCTCTGCTTTCTATGGGCATTCCCGGATGGTCGGCAGAAGAAGTCACCGACGAGGATTGCCAATACACCCGCCTTCCCGACGGAGGATGGGAATGGCCGCTTTGGGAATGGAAAGGAGACATCCTGCAGGAAAGCGGTTGTGCATATGGCAAGTTCTTCAACCGCAAGGCTGCATTCATCAGCAGAGAATGGTGGCCGGATTTCTGCAACTACCGCCGTAGCCTGTATCCTTATCCCGAAGAAGGGAGCATAGAAGAAGCCATTCTCACTACCCTCAAAAGCGAGGGCAGCCTCATTACCCGGGAACTGCGTGTGGCATGCGGATTCACAGGCCCCAACATGCGCAGCCGCTTCGATGCATACGTGACACGCCTGCAAATGAGCGGTTATATCGTTACGGAGGATTTCGTTTATCCCCGCGACCAGCACGGACGGGAATATGGCTGGGGATGGTCACTGCTCACTACCCCTGAGAACCTCTTTGGACGGGAGAACTGCCACCCCGGACGTACCCCACAGGAATCGTACGAACGGATGGTGACACACTTCAGACAGATATTGCCCGGTCTTTCTGAAAAAGCATATGAGAAGCTGCTTAAATAGGAAAGTTCTGGCAACTGTATCTGCCTTCTATATGTAGATAAGTAGATACGTAAATACGTAGACAGGTAGATATATAAATTACATGGATATATAAAACACTGTCCCTGCACTTCGCTACCAACGAAGGCACAGGGACAGGATGATTGCTCACTGTAAATCTTTTATACTATTCCGCATTCTTCTTCAGCCATTCCAGTCTTCTCAAGTCGGGAAGATGCTTCACTTTGAAATTTTCGAAAGTCACATTAAATCCATGACCGTCAGGACAGGCAGCCATCAGTCCCACCTGAACGGGAGTATTATCCTGCAGCCAGGCATTTCTCATCATCGTATATTCCTTGTCATCGAAAGAGTAAAAGATTTCCACTGCGTCAAGTCTTCTTACCGCCTTAATCCAGATATACGGCACCGGTTTTTCAAGGGTAATCACGCTCCAGTCCGAAGTCTTGTGCGTCACCACCGTACTCAGATTGTATTTGCCGTCTACAAACTCAATTCCGGTCTTGATGTAGTTTTCATGGTCAATGCGCAACATCAGACCTGCCTGGTCAAAGCGCTCCTTGTATTCTCCGGTAACCTTGACTTTCACCTCAAACTCGCCTCCGTAAGTGGCATAATAGAACGGTGCGTCGTCTACGGTAAATCCGTAATGTGAGATTCTCCAGTAATCACTCTGCGGAGTGACGGACATCGTCAGCACCTTTTTATCCTTTATCTCCCATTGTTCGGGTTCGTTGAACCATTGCATCTTCTCCAGCGACTGTGCCATGCCAGTGCTGTAGGCCGCCATCAGTAAGCCCCATAATAATACGATTTTCTTCATCTTCTTTCCTTTATAATTAAGTAACCATTATTTTTGTTTACCTTTGCAAAGGTAAGTAGTTGTGAGTTATCATACAATGATTAAAAATAACCATTTTCTTATACACGGATGGATACTGCAGATATACTGAGTAAGGAATTTTCGGCACAGGATTTTACTGCCGGGCAACCGCCTTTGGAACTGTTGCAGACGTATAAAGACATTGCCTGCAATTATGCACGGATTGAAAATGCCGTAGCCGTACTGAGCGATTTGCGGACCAACGTGAGCTATGTGTATTATGGAGGATTTTCGCAGATGCTGGGACTGAACCATCCCACTCAGGACTGCAAACTGCTGTCCATCTGGGAAGAAGAGATATTCCGTCTGGTCCATCCCGACGACCTGGCCCGCAAGCACTTACAGGAACTTTGTTTCTTTCACTTCATCAAGCGTCAGTGCAAGAGCAGGCGGACCCATTATTACCTAATGAGCAAGATGCGGATGAAAAGTGCCTCAAAGGGCTACATTCCGGTACTGCACCGTATGTTCTACATCCCTCTCCCCTCGAACGATACCTTATGGCTGGCCCTTTGTCTTTACAGTCCGCTGTCATTCGACCTGTCCCAGTGCCTGATTGTAAATTCCATAAACGGTCAGACCATTGAACTGGAAAAGCAGCACAATACCCGGATCTTGTCGGAAAGAGAAAAACAGGTGTTGAGGCTGATTGACAAAGGTCAGACAAGCAAGGACATCGCCGGAATGCTCTCCATCAGTGTCAATACCGTCAGCCGGCACCGGCAGGAAATCTTGGGCAAGCTCCAGGTAAAGAATTCCATCGAAGCCTGCCGTATCGCCAAGGAGCTGGGAATCATCTAACCCGGATGAAACCGTGGTGCCGGCAGGTAAATTCCACCGGCGGGGTTCAGTCATGTCATTGGCAATGATTCCAGCCTCAAGCCTGTCCACTACCCTGCTCCGAAGATTCAATAGCTGTTGTTTCTGATGGACAAGGTAACGTCTATATACGACCGTTTGCCTTCAATATAATCAGTATACAAAGTTTCGGGGTCCTTGCCTTTCAGAATACGGCACTTTCCACATGCTTCACAATCGTGCAGGCATTTCCATGCCTCCAGCACAAAGGCCCTACGTTCTTCCGGGGTTGAATTTTCTATATTCGGTGGTGTCATAAGCGGATGTTCTAATCAATAACAACTACATTGTTTTTATCTTTCTTATCTTAATAGGATTTTAAAATCATAATTACTTAACAATCTTAAAGCCTAACCTTAAAATTAACTTCAACGTACCAACAGCTGTATTACGATCATATTCCTTTTCTTCTTCAGGAAGCTTTTCATATGGAACCAGACATGGGTGAAGTTTATGTATGTCATCCCTAAATTCTCCATAAGACCATCCTTGCTCAATTCGAGATTGAGCCCATACTTCATGCACGTTTTTTGCCATTTTTTCTACTAAGACACTTAATTCTTCAGGCAGTTCTATATTTTCTGTATCCAATGGACAGGGGGTATACGTTTCTTTTCTCATATCAACATTTTATATGAATCATTTTATAGCAAACAGAAGGTTTTATCAAATTCAACCTCTTTGCAACATAAATAATCTGGCTTGAATAGTTTGGCGGAATTTTTCCAATGCCCAGTCATCTTTGTCCGAATAATCAATATGATCTATACAACTCAAATCATAACTAATCCGTGGGGCATATGGTGATTTATCAAGACGAACAGGAATAATAATTTTACGATATTCGTCCGCCAGACTAATCTCTTTTGCGACATTTGCAGAAGCATTTGAGTTAACAGAAGATATAAAAACAACAATTTTTGTAGTCTTTATAGCATTATAAATAACCTCCTTATAGTTGGCTCCACTATAAACGCCATCAACATCAATCCAATATTTGACTTTCAGTTCATTTAAAACACTGCATATCGGTTTTATATTCTCAGTATCCTTACGTGAATAGCTGATAAAGACTTGGTGCTCCATATGTTGTTCATTTGCATTATCTATTATCTCAACCGAAGAATAATCATTTAAATACATTTTTGATTCAGAGAAGGTGTTCGATGAAATCCTTGCAACACAAGCAAAAGATTCAAAAAAAGGCAAAAAATCCCACGTGTCCATTCTCCCATATCTATCCAATAAATAAATTTCCACTGAATATTGTTTATTAGTAACAGTCAACGCTTCTGAAATTGCTTCCGACATAAGATATGCAACCGTCTCAAAAGGTATTCCTGCACGTCCCGTACCAATGGCCGGAAATGCAATTGAATGAATATCTTGCATCGCCATTATCCGGAAAGTTTCTTTTATGGAATGCTTGATAATAAACTGATATATCTCGGTGCTTTGCATATCATGCATCATCTCAAACTGATTGTCTATAGTGATTGCATGAAAAATAAACTTCTGCTTCAAATCACCGGCTGTAGTAATCACAATCTCTCCTAGATGAGCGGGTATCTTTTTTCTTGCATCCTGACGTAATGCCACTCCAGCAGCTTGAAGTATACATTTTGAAATACCACCTCCCATACTCAAATAACAATCATCAGAACTAACTATTACTTCAGCATCGGATTGTAATATACTTCCAAACAATATTTTGACAGTAGAGTTATTTATTTTATAAATCTTATCCATAAAATTATTATATATTAATTCATAGTTCAATATTATCTTTTTGAAGAAATCCGAGTATCAACTAACTTTTTTTTCAACTCCGGATGTTTATATCCATCGACGAGAATCAATAAAGCAGGTATGGAATTATTCAAATATTTATCATAATTTTTTGCTTCAGAATCTACATTATCCAAATGTTCATAACTGCACAAATTAGGATGAATACGATACTCACTGGTCTTACATTGTTTTTTAATTCTATCAAATTCAGCCTTAACCACATTTTTCCTAACCTTGAGTTCATTATATTTTGGATCGGATTCTGAAGTAATTCCAAGTGTACCTGTTACCTGTTTATATTGATTATTCAATACTTGAAATACTCTGTCATCCTTTTTCTCACAAGGCCAATACTCCATGAGCAACTGCTGGACATTCCATCTGTTATGTTCACAGACGGCTAATTCATGCTCATATTTTTTAAGTGCATATATTAACCGGTCAATCCATTCTGAGCACTTCTCGCTATCAAATAACTTATCTTTGTATGAACCTGACACCATACCATCCTGAATAAGTTCCGGTAAGATACCTCTGACTTTTCCATAAATAGAATCAACAAAAAACTTATTCGACCACTTATTAGCTATTATCAAATTCCTCCATAACTCACGTAAATCTGCATATGTATTCTTATCAGCCATGTCCCTTTCAACTATATGATATTTTTTATCATTAAGTTGATAAGCCCCGTTAGCCAGCAAAGCCTTCAGATATAGCGAACGGTCACGCATATATTCACCATGCAACATTCCAAATGGCCGCAGCTTTTTATAACGTTTATCCATCTGTGTTGTATTTATCAGATTAGAAACGATATCTTCAGCCTCACGTTGATAGACCCAAATTTCTTGAACTTTTTTATATACTTCAACTGGGAAATATAAACTGGCAGCTACTGCCTGATGCGTTTGTGTCAAACAAACTGCAATAGTTAATTTCGATTTTTTATCCTTGGATATTTCACGCAGATAATTCCTAACATTATCAGATTCTATCTCTCCTTTTATAAACTCCAGTTCCAAATCTATAAAATTTTTACCATCAGAACTGAGATGTTTCCAGTGATAGCCTTCTTGTTCTGCAGGATCTGTCCAACCTTCATTTAAACTTATCAAACTGAGTGGGGCTTCATTTGCATCGACATATTTATGCCTGGTAAGTGCAAATAAATTTTCATATCTGCCCTTAAAAAAAGCCATTTCCTTATCCGCATTAGTATCGATAAAGGTTATCCGACTACGCCTTTTATAAGAATTAAGATAATGAGCCTGCAACGCAGCTTGAATTCCCATCGCAATTCCCATTTTCGACATACCTACAACTACGAAGTGCACATATTCATCCGAAGTCGGAGAAATTCCCCCACCGTCAAGAGGGGTATATTGAATAGCTTCCAGCGTTGCTCGATGGCGGGGAAACACGCCCTCTACCATCACTCGCTGTGCCCATGATTCATATCTATTAAATGGTATAAATACAATATAGTCATTTACTCTATCCGGCAAATCAGAAAATTGGAATATAGAATATGTTGTCTGATATTCAAACATAACTTTACATACTTTTCGATGGATTACGCCACCTTTTACAATCTCTTTTTCCCTGCTTTTTTCCAGACATTCGGCAATTAAATTGACACACTTCATATTCAGCGAATCATGAAAAGCTTCTCCCGAATCATGAAGAGTTGATTCTCCCAACACATAGATTTCCGTAGAACAATCTAAATATAATTTTTCCAATTCATTTTTAGAATCACGCAAAGCATTATATATAACAACCTTACGGAGTTCATCATCGGTCAAATAAGATGACAATTCTTCGCGGACATCTAATGCGGACTTTTTTGTTTGCAAGATAACATATTCATTATTCCCTTCACATCTGAAATTGATTTTATCATCCGTTTTATTAAGCAAATTCCTAATTACAGAAGCTACTATTTCATTCGCACCTATCACAACCGCATACCTGCCTTTTTTAAAATTGCGCCTTGAATATCTGATTTCACCTCTTGACCAATGTTCCCTGCGTTTGTCGAACCAGTTTGTCATAATAGAAATCAGTAATCCATTCAATAAAAAGACACCCAATATTGCAAAAAATGCAGCCCATCCTCTACCTGTCGGCGAAATGGCCATAGACTGACTTCCAGGGTCTATAAAATGACAATACACAGTCCATAATAAATTCGGACTTTCCTGCGTTTCGCGTATCAACACAGGTATCGTATCGCTTTTCGCATAAATTTTTTCATCATAAATAAGTTCTTTTGAAAGGCTCCTCTGCTCATCATCACTGATACCTTTTATTCCATTAGCGGTCCGTATCACCAATGTCAGAAAAAAAGGAAGCAGCACAACCAAACAGATAAGTTTTCTCAGGAAATGCCCATTCATCAGTTTCCAATCAAAATCAATAATATGAAACCTCCAGAAAAATGAAGTACCATAGATTATATAGATTAATCCAATTCCCCCAAGTAATAAACTTATATAATTATATAGTTCATTGTATGATGGTTCCACAATAAAGAAAAACAGAGCTACTACTCCCCCAATAATCAAAAAATAATCCAAGACAGATTTTAAATATAATTTCATAATAATCAAAGATAAAAGCAAGGCCTTATACGACAAGGTTAACTAAATGTATTTTTACATGGTTATCAGGCTACTCAGCATAGTCTTACCTTACCAATTACTCTATTTGACCAATACAAATAGAAGTTTCCTCATTGGAAGAACAAAGATAAAAAGATTCTTTTAAAAATCTTAAAAGGATTGTTTTTTAACACTGAACACAATGTCTGAAGCCCCAAACTGACAAAACACCTCCCCCTAACGGTCCATCCAGCGGGTTACCGGCGCCTCTACCAATTTACCGGTCACTCCGACAGTTTTCCCGATCAGATAAGCCGATATGACAGTACCCAGGCCCACACCGACAATCCTATGGACGAAAACCAGGCCGGACAATATTGTAAACAATACCAGAGAGACATCAAACCGTATGCGCAAATAGGCAAAGGGTTTATGCAGCACACTGCATAACGTATCCACGATGGCATTCCCCGGGTCCAGAATCAGATTTGCTTTCGTCATTCCATAAACTCCGATTCCCGTCAGTACATTGGACAAAATCAACAAGAAAAATCCATATACAAAATCCGGATTGACAGAAGGGATCAGCCGGTCGTATATATCTATAAACAGCCCGACTAAAAAAGCCATGGGAATCTGAAGCAACAGTCTATAAGAAAAAGCCTTCAAGAGGATAGCCTGTGCCGTTATAAACAATATATACAGGATAAAATTGGCCGTACCAAACGAAATATGCCAAAAAGTGGAGTAGGAATATGCCACCGAACTGATGGCTGCTACTCCCAGATGAGTTCGTGTACTCAGTAAAATGCCCACAGACATAATATTCATTCCCAACAGATACAGCAGCACCCGTTTACCACTTATCTTATTCCGCATAAATTCCTCCTTTTGTTAAAAAGAAAGCGGGTCTGTATACGCAAGCCTCTTTCCTCAATACGATTTCAGATGCGCAAATATACAGAATTATTCACCCGATTGGCACACCCGCTCACTTTTTATGCTCAAGACAATACCCCACGCTACCTTCGGGTTTGTACAAAACGGAGGAAACGTGTCAGGGCATCGTGCAGCACCACACGGGGACAGGCAATATTCCAACGCAGGAAACCTTCCCCCTCAGCCCCGTACATCGTGCCGCTATTCAGCCAAAGTCCCGTTTCTTCCAGCAAGAGTGTCTGCAGGACATCGGAAGGCAAATGAAAGGCCCGGCAATCGGTCCACACGAGATAAGTCCCTTCCAGCGATGTGACAGGGATTTGCGGAAGATATGTTTTGAAAAAGTCACACAGCAAGTCGTAATTACCTTTCAAATAATCCAGTAGCTGCAAGAGCCAATCTTCGCCACCCTCGTAGGCAGCGATCGTAGCCTCCACTCCAAACGGGTTGACATCACAGACCTCATTGATATTGATGGCACGGTCTATCCGCTCCCTTACCGCCCTGTCACAGGAGATGATGCTGGCAATCTGCAGGCCGGCCAAGTTGAATGCCTTGCTCGGGGAAACACAGGTCACTGAATTTCTCAACTGATTTTCACCGGTAGAAGCAAAAGGAACATATTCATGTCCGGGAAAGACCAGTTCACAATGAATCTCGTCGGCAATGACCCTTACCCCGTTCTTCTGACAGATTTCTCCGATACGGACCAATTCTTCCTGGGTCCAGACACGGCCCGCAGGGTTATGCGGATTACAAAGCAACAATAGCCTGACGCCCGGATCCGCCGTCTTGCGGTCCAGGTCCTCAAAGTCGATACGGTACGTCCTATTCTCATAAATCAGCGGATTAGGGACTACCCGGCATCCGTTGTTCCGGATGGAGGAGAAAAAGCAATTATACACAGGTGTCTGTACCACTACCCCGTCACCCGGTACAGTCAGTGCCTTGATGACTGCGGAAATGGCCGGAACCACTCCCGATGTATAGATGATCCAGTCGGTCTCCATCTTCCATCCGTGCCGGCGTGCAAACCAGCGTGCGACTGATTCATAATAGGCATCCGGTACACGGACATAGCCGAAGATACCGTGACGCACCCGCCGTTCCAGGGCCTCCACAATCACCGGAGCTGTACGGAAGTCCATGTCGGCCACCCATAGCGGAAGAACCTCTTTTTCATCCGACGGCGCACTGTCCCACTTGTAGGAACAGGTATGGCGGCGCGAGACAATCTCATCAAAATTGTACTTCATAGGCCTAATCATCAAAACAGGTACGTGAATCCCAAAGAATCAGTTTGCAGTCGCCCGGATCCTTGAGGTGTGCGTCCAGAATAATCTCTCCGAAACTTTCAGCTGTAATGCTTCCACTTCGCGGATTCTTGACACTGGTTACCGGACCAAGAACGGTAGCCTCAACGGAACTGTATTCGAAGGCCAAATCGCAATCCTCGGCCAGGATGCAATTCTCCATTACCAGATGTTCGGCATAACACAAAGGCTGAGTACCCGATATCTTACAGTTGACCAGCCGCAAATTTCTGGAGTGCCAGCCCAGGTATTCGCCATGGATTTCCGAATCGTAGACCGTTACGTTCTCTGAGTTCCAGAAGGCGTCTTTTGAATGAATCACGGCATGATGAATCTCCACATTCCGGCAGTACTGAAACGAATAATTTCCGTGCTGGACATAGTGCTCGATACGGATGTCCTCGCTGTGCATGAAAAGATAATCGGCCTGATCCACCTGTACCTCCTTCAACCGCACGTTCCGGCAATGCCAGAGCGTCTCCTGTGCATCGGGTATCTGCACGTTCTCCAGACAGATGCCCTCCATTTCACGAAACATTTTGGGAGCCTCTATACGGGTGTCTGTCATCATCAGATTGCGGGAGTACCACAATGCGGCACGGGCCCCTTCGGTAAAGAGACAGTTTTTTATCGTAAAACCGTCCACATGCCAGAACGGGTATTTGCCTTCAAAGCGACAGTCCGTGGCAACAATCCGGCTACATTCCTTGAGTGCCGACTCCCCGGCATGGATGGTCACCTTGTCCAAGTGTACATCCTGGGAGGCAAACAATGGACGTTCGCCTCCAAATTCGGTATTGCTGATTTCAGTCATATAGATTGCATATTTTATGATTTAACATTCTCCTTTACTGGCAGAGTCTTTTCAGGGACTCCTCTCCCTTGAGTTTCCGGAATAAGGCACAGAACTCTTGGGTGGTAGGAAATCCCAGGACAGCCGCCGTTTCCTCCACGCTCAGGGACGATTGCTTCAGCATGCGTCCGGCCATGGAAATCCGCTTGAGATTGATGTAATCTTCGGTTCCCTTCCCTGTTTCGTGCCGGAACAAGTCGTCGAGATATGCCGCAGAGCAACCGAACTGTGCGGCAAGATCCGACAAAGCGGGCAAGGGAACATAGCGGGCACTGCCGGAACTGAAAAAGTCCTCCAGCTGCTTGTCGGTCTCGTTCACTATTCTCTGATTCTCATCGTGCCGAAGAATAAACTGGCGCTTGTAAAACCGGGAAACATAGTCCAGGAGCAGCCGGATTCTCTCTGCCAGAATCGTATAGGTATATTCATCAATTCCCCAGTGAAGTTCGGCCTCAATCCCCGACATTTCCCTTTCCAGAATCACCTGCTCACGCAAAGACAGATGGAGACTTTCCGACGTCTTATACCTGAAAAACGAATAGTCGCCGCCCTCCTTTCCGCCCTTCAAAGGATGAAAGACCGAAGAATGGAAGCACAACAGCAGTCCCTCCGGCTTTCCGGACAGGCAATGCCCCAGGTTCCGGTCCACGCATTTTCCCGACGGCAGGGCCACCAGCGTCTTTTCGTTGAAATCGCATTCCCGGCAGCCAAGACAAGCAGACGTCTGTCCGCCCCATTGCCCCAGCCACAAGGTATGGAATCCAAGCTGAAAACACTCCGGAAGCCCCGTTGCCTCCGATAGCCGGATCAGGTTGACCAGGGGGTTGGGTGTCTTCACCGAAAGCAGGCTGTCCCATTGGGTAATTGTCTTTACGGTCATCTTGCTGTTCACGGAATATATCGGTTTCATTTCCTGTGATTCCCGTTTTTTACGGCATGTGCCGGCACCTGCCGCTCCGCCCCGACTGCCCGGAGCCACGCACCCACCCGGTTTTCTGTCTGAGACAACGCCGAAGAGGTAAGCAGCAGTGTCTGGTCAAGTACCTCCGACTCCGGGCAGAGTCTTCTGGCCTCGCCGACCGAAACCGACATGCCGCTGCTTCCGCTTGTCGCAAAAAGGGCGATACGCTTTCCTGCCAGTCCGAACTGATGCAGGTGCAGAAAAGCCTGCATGGGAGTTGCCATGGAACCGAACCAGATCGGGTAACCCACAAATACGATTTCGTAATCATCAAAACGCTTTACGGTGGTTCCGACAGAAGGATACGTTCCTTTCCGTATCGCCTCCAGTTCCTCCCTCGCCTGGTCAAGCATATCGTGATAGTCGGACGCATATGCCACAGAAGGTACTACTTCCAGCATGTCGCAATCCAACTGCCGGCGGATTTCATCGGCCACACGTCCGGTATTCCCGCTGCGTGAGGCAAACAATACCAGGTAGCGCCCGTTACTTCCCGAAACAAGGGTTGCGGAACCGGAAGAGTGCTCCCCGTCCGTACCTGCCGTTCCGGAACTTTCTTGAGCACCCGATGTCCCGGAAGCAGACGGTTGCCTGCGGGAAGGGGCACATACTGCCAACAGAATGAAGGCAAAAAACATCAGTGGAAATAGTAACATCTTTTTCATTGGGACCTCCTTTTTCATGCAACGGTTTATGATTTATTTGCTGGGACAAAGGTAGGGAATGACAAAAAGCCCGGCGGTATACAAATCCTCGAAGTATATACCCCTATTACTGATTCAAACATGGAAGTGACGTCAGGCACCGATTTACTCTCCCTGGAATCTGCAGCACCTCATTCAATGCACGATTCTGTCGGACTATGCCAATAAGTGTATCTCTCTTCGCATTTTCTCAGAAACACGACGTTCCTATCTTTCCTGCATCGTTTTTCAAATGATAATCCACGGCCTTGATTTTATAATCCACGTCGCGGATTATTCCATTCGCGGCGTGGATTGAACACACACCACAGCCGGGTAAAACCTGCAACAAAATAGAGGGAATTAACCAAATGGGTGAATCCGGTTTTCCAACGCCATCCAGACAAGAATGCATATCTCAGCCGATTCCTCTTACATCGGTATCCGCCATTCATCCTGAAAGAACGTCGCGACAGACAGGCACGACAGGGACCGGCGGAAAGCACCGGCCGGCTTTCCCGGTCTGACAGCTGCAACCGGTAAACTGCAAAATGAACCGGAGGGATGCGGCAATTCTCCAAGAATATTTCGTATTTTTGCAGCAACTGATTCAACTATAACAACCGACGTATGAAGGAGCTAATTCAACTGTTACACGATGGAAAACATACACTGGTGGTCGCCAATGGGGAAATCCGGACATTCGACAACCGGGGAGTCATGGACTTGTATCGACTGTTTGAAAGTCATCCGGAGTTTCTTTCCGGAGCCAGCATTGCCGACAAGGTGGTAGGTAAGGCTGCTGCCTCCCTGATGGTGCTGGGGCAAATCAAAGGGCTGTACACGGACGTGATCAGTCAACCGGCTCTCGACCTGCTGACTGCCTGTGGAATCACTCCGGAGTACCGCATACTGGTGCCGCACGTCATGAACCGGACAAAGAGTGGATGGTGCCCGCTGGAAACCCGGTGTTTCCCCTGTGAGACTCCTGAAGCGTGTTACCGTCAGATCAAGGAGTTCTATTCACAGATTGCGGCGGACTGAACCGACCGGACGTTCGCTGCTGCGGATATGGGCTGTGGCCCGACAAACGGATAAATTGAAATTTAAAATAACTGTCTATGAAAGCAACTGTCAAACTTTATTCACTTGAATACCGCGAGGTACAGACATACCTGATGGCTGTACTGTTCATTGCGGGAAATATCATTTTTCCTCAACTCTGCCACACGGTGAAGATGGGAGGCCCTACCTGGCTGCCTATCTACCTGTTCACGCTGGTGGGTGCCTATAAATACGGCTGGCGGGTAGGTCTGCTTACTGCCCTTGCCTCTCCATGCCTCAATTCCCTTTTCTTCGGAATGCCTGCCCCGGCTGTCCTTCCTTCCATCCTGCTGAAGTCGGTACTGCTTGCCGGAGCGGCCGGATACATGGCACACAGATTCCAGAGAATATCCATTGGCATGACAGCGGCTGTGGTATTGAGCTATCAGGTACTCGGCACACTGGGAGAATGGCTTTACACAGGGGATTTCTATCTGGCGGCACAAGATTTCCGCATCGGTATTCCAGGAATGCTGCTTCAGGTATTCGGAGGATACTTCATTATCCGGTATCTGATCCGCCGGTAAGGACAACCGGCACTGCCGATGACAGAGGTGACTGGGGATTGCCGGGCAGTTCCGGCGCATCGTTCTTTCCGCACGCTGTGACCAATGCTGCCACCAGCGCCAGTGAAATTAAAAACAACCGTGCCATCATCATGCGTTTATTATTTCAGGTGACTGTATACTTCATCGGTTACCGGCTCCAGCCATTCATTGGAGGTGCCTTCTCCCGCTATCTCAAAGGCCAGATGTGCAAACCAGCTGTCGGCTGCAGCCCCGTGCCAATGCTTTACATTCGCAGGGATGTGGATGACGGTACCCGGCAGGATCTTCACGGCAGGCTTGCCTTCTTCCTGGTACCATCCTTGTCCGGCCACACCGATAAGCATCTGACCGCCTCCCTTCCTGGCCCGATGGATGTGCCAGTGATTGCGGCATCCCGGTTCGAAGGTAACATTGGAAACGGCCACCTGTTCTTTGGATATCGGAGCCAGGTAACTGTTGCCCGTAAAATAAGCGGCATAAGCCGTATTGGGCTCGCCTATCGGGAAAATCATGCTGCGCTGGAAGGCTGCCTTGGCATCTTCACCGGCTGTATCTTCCGACCAGACATCCTTCGCCAGGCGGAAGGCGGCCCATGCCTTCGGCCATCCGGCATAAAAGGCAATGTGTGTGAGGATCTCGGAAATCTCGGTACGGGTAATGCCGTTCTGCCGGGCCGACTGAAGGTGGTAAATCAGGGACGAGTCGGTAATTCCCTGACTGATCAGGGAGGTAATGGTCACCAGACTGCGGTCGCGCAGTCCCAGCTTGTCCGTCCGGCTCCAGACCTCGCCGAAAAGCACGTCATCGTTCAGTGCGGCAAACTGAGGGGCGAAGGTTCCAAGCTGGTCACGTCCCGCGGTCTGTTTGACTTTCTCCTGTGCGGTAAGCAAAGAGGCATTCAGCGCCAATACCGCAAACGTAAGCATCCATTTAAGTTTCATAATGTTACAATTTATCGATTCAAATACTTTCCTTTTTAACCTACTGCAAAAATATCCCATTCCATACGATTACATTGTATACAAATCTCAGATGTTTTTACCCGAATAACGGATTTTCAGGGGGGCCTTTCCGGCCCACTGAGGAAGTCTGCCCCGATTTACGGATATTTGTACCCCAATCCTCGTTTTTCCTCCCAAGAGGTACGTTATACACTACATTTGTGAGAAACAAACGGAATATAGCGATGGTAGAAATAATTAAACTGGATCATGTCGACAAAATATCAAACAAAAAACCGGACGCTGCCTTGATCTGGCAACCGTCCGGTTTTCCGTAATGCTTTTGTCTTCGGTCCTTATTCCTTTTCCCGGTAACTGATGGTTCCGGTAGCCTGATGCGTCGGCATCACCAGGACCTCGGCTATCTGTATGTGAGGAGGTACGGAAGCAGCATAATAGACCACCTCTGCAATGTCTTCGCCCACCAAAGGACGGATACCCTTGTAAAAATCGTCTGCTCGCTTCTTGTCTCCCCGGTAACGGGTCACCGTAAAGTTGGTCTCTACCATACCCGGCTTGATGTTGGTAACCCTGAGCGGAGTATCCACCAGGTCAATACGCAGTCCGTCGGATAACGCTTTTACCGCCGCCTTGGTCGCACAATACACGCTTCCTCCCGGATAGGCGGCATCCCCGGCAATAGAGCCGATGTTGATAATGTGTCCTCTTCCGCGTGCCACCATTCCCGGCACAATCATGCGTGTCATGGAAAGAAGGGCCTTGATATTGGTATCCAATACGATATCCCATTCATCCAGATTGCCTTCAAACTCCTTGTCCACCCCGATGACCAGTCCCGCATTGTTGATCAGAATATCCACTTCGCTCCATTTCCCCTGCAGGGAATCCACCGCATGCCGCATGGCAGCACGGTCTCTTACGTCGAAGGGAAGTGTAAGCACCTCTGTTCCCGAAGCCGTCAGTTCGTCTCTGAGCGCATTCAATTTTTCCACGTTTCTTCCGTTAAGAATCACGCTGGCCCCCATGGCAGCGAATTTCCGGGCACAAGCTTCCCCGATACCGCTGGTCGCCCCCGTAATCAATACAATTTTACCTTTCATGTTTTCAGTCTATTATTTCAGTCTTATATGCTTCAGTTTCACTAAGCCACCCATACACCGTATTCATACACAAAAGACCTGTCCGGACTGAGTGTCCTCCGAACAGGTCTTACTGACAAGATTATTCAAAATGCAGTTTTCCAAAGAAATCCGGACAGTGGAAACAGGGTGCAGGCAGGTCAATCGGTGCCCAGGAGAGGAAATGAGGAGTCTCCAGTTTGTCACCGCACTTGTAGAAGTTGCCGGTAGCTTCCATGTGGTTGAAGTCCTTCAGCTGATGTGCGAAGAACGAAGAAGCCGGAATAACCAGCGCCAGTTCCCAACTGCACTCGCCCATCCGTTCCTCGAACGGCTGGTTGCCCAGCGAGCTCCATCTCTTTACCCCCGCAAGCGGTTCACTGCCGGCATGCGTACGGTCGCCCTGCTTGCCGTAACCAATCAGCAGTTTTCCGGCACAATTGCATTCGAAATTATAATAATTCTCTTTCTTATCACCCGGCAACTGGATAAAGAATTCGGCACAAGCGTCCTCCCACACACTGCCGTTATCTTCCGAGGCAACGGCACGTACACTCTTTTCCGTAATTCTATAGTTCAGCAGAATCGCATCTCCGGTATGAGCCGCACGAAAGCGCACAGCCGGCTGATACGGATAATCTTTCCAGTTTACACACGCTATTTCCTGAAAAGGAATGTGACATTGGTCCAGGATTCCGGGAACCAGCTCTGCAGATGTTATCTCCGGGAAATTTACTTTGGCAATAGACAATTCTTTCATATCATTCATCAATAAGTTTATTTTAATACACAAATATATTAAAATTATCACAGAAATCCATATTACCACCGAAACCCTCTGTGTTAAATATAAAAATCGGCTCATGGCATGTGATTCAGTTAAGGTTTTCAAAAAGGTTTTCCATCAATATCCCCGGATACAAATATAGTCAATAATGCGACAGGTTATTCCGTCTGCAGGAAGAAGAATGTATCTGCCGGACAAAGAATCACGGATTTTATACGGAAGTTTTAAAAAGATTTTTTTACTTTGCGAGGCAATCATCAGAAAACCTTATCAGACAGGCAGAGCATGTATTGCATACAGACAGACTATGAACAGATTCGCACTCGCCATATTGACCAGCCTGCTATCCATGGGAAACACCTTCGGCCTCCATGCCGCTGACCATAAGGACCGGACCCGGAAAGTCGTGCACCTGCTGGAAGCCGACTTCAGACCGGGGAACGTTTTTCAGACCCATGCTTTTTTCAAAGGTGAAAACGCCTCGCAGCAGCCCATCCGCCAGATGCTCTCCGGCCACCTGAAATACGGTTTCCGGTTTACGCCCGAGACGTATTTCGGCAAACGGTATCCCTATGCCATTCAGGGAATCGGTATCGGATATAACATCTTCCACAATCGTCAGGAACTGGGAAATCCCTTGTCGGTATATGTCTTTCAGAGCTCCCGGATTGCCAGACTGGCTCCCCGCCTGTCCCTGGATTACGAATGGAATTTCGGTGCGTCCTTCGGATGGAAGGAATACAACGAGACGACCAACCCGTACAACATCGTGGTAGGCTCTCCCATCAATGCTTATATCCACCTGGAGTTTTTGCTGAACTGGCAACTGGCGGCTCATTCATACCTGCGGGCGGGGGTCGGTGTGTCGCATTATTCCAACGGCAACAGCAACTATCCCAATGCAGGGGTCAATACCGTCGAAGCGTCCATCGGATTCATCCGGACTTTTGGACAGGAGGAACAGCACCTCACTCCCGGAAAAGGAGGGGCAGGCTACAAACACCGGCATCCGTTCAAGCCCTACATCAATTACGACCTGATTTTCTACGGGGCCACACGGAAAAAGGGTATCTTCCCCGAAGCTCACAGAGGCATGCTGGTGCCGGGTATTTTTGCCATCGGAGGAATGAACTTCAATCCGCTGTATAACTTCAACAAGTATTTCCGGGCGGGTCTCTCGCTGGATGCACAGTACGACGAAAGTGCCAACATACTTGAACATATTGCCAATGAGGAGATTCCTTCACAGTCGGACGAACTGAAATTCTACAGACCTCCGTTCAAGGATCAGTTCTCGGTGGGCTTGTCGCTGCGTACTGAAATTGTCATGCCTATCTTCTCCATCAACTTAGGTATCGGAAAGAACTTTATCTACCACGGCAAAGATACCCGTTCTTTTTATCAGGTCTTTGTCCTGAAGACCAATCTTTCCAAACGCTTCTTCCTGCATACGGGGTATCAGCTATACCGTTTCAAGGATCCGAACAACCTGATGCTCGGCATCGGTTTCCGGTTCAATGAGAAGCGAAGATAAGAAGAGAAGACTGAAAAATATTATTCATTTCCATCATATACATACAATTATGACCGTTTATATCAGCGAAGGAAACTTGTTTACACTGGAGCATGTCAGCAGTTATGCACACGGATGCAACTGCGAGGGAGCCATGGGAAAAGGCATTGCCTTACAGTTCAAGGAGAAATTTCCGGAAATGTATCATCAGTACCGCGACTTGTGCCGGCAGGGAAAGTTCACTCCGGGAGAGGTCTTTGCCTATTCCTACGGCAAGGGATGGGTCTATAACCTGGCAACGGAACTGACCTGGCGGCAGGGAGCCAGACTGGAATTCATCGAAAAAGCCTTGTCCCGGATGCTGGAAATGGCTTCCCGTACAGGAGTGCAGAAAATAGGCCTGCCCGCCATCGGTGCAGGACTCGGAAAACTGGAATGGAAGGACGTGAAGGAAGTCATCGAAAAGACAGCCGGCTCGTTTCCGGGAGTCACTCTGTATGTTGTAGAGAAATACCGTCCATAAAAATACCCCTGAACGCATACGGCAGTTGCATACCGTAACACGTTCAGGGGTGAAAAAAGAGTTTCTTTCCGACTTCAGAGAGAGAACTGCCTTTTCAACTGGCGCAGGCACCCCACAAAAGGCGAGACCAGGTTGCCCCACAAATGATTGGGGCGGTGCAATGCCTTTTCCGGTAAGCCGAAACGGCGCTTCTCCAAAGGCAGTTCATCGGAAGTATGCAGTGTTCCGAAGAGATAATCCCAGAGCGCAAGCCGGGAACCGTAATTGCTGTGACAGAACTTCCCTTTCCGGTCGTGATGCATCTGATGCTGATAGGGACTCATGAAAATGCGTTCCAGGCATTTGGGATACCGGAGCGGAACGTGAGAGTGCCGCAGGTTGGCCCCTGCCATAAAAAACACAAAACTGAAGGCATTCACCCCCAGGATGGTTGCCTGAAACAGCACAGTGTGATTGAAATAATAGAACCCTCCCGTCACCAGGGCAAAGGCAAGCAGTCCCTGAAGATTCTGCAGCACCATTTCCACCGGATGCATCCGATACAGCGTGAACGGATTCATCGTATCTGCCGAATGGTGGACTTTGTGAAACTCCCACAAATACCTGTTGCGGTGCAGCAGATAGTGCGTCACGTAAATAAAAAAGTCCTTTACCAGAAACAAGACCAGCGGATAGAGGTATATGGCTGCATAAGCCGGTATCCTCAAGACAGACGGACCCGTCCACTCGGTCAGTTTCATGCTGAGCCAATACGCCAGCATGTTCCCGGTCACCAGATACGGGAGGACAAAGACCGCCTTGCAGACACCACAGATCAGAAACAGCCAGTAGTCCGTCTTTGCCGAACGGCTCCACCAGTATTCCTTCCTCAGTATCTCCTTCAGACTGTCCTTCAGCGAGAGTCTCAGAAAAATCATGTACCACCCACAAGCCAGTATCCCGGCCACGAGCAGATAAATCCATGCAATCCGTCTCCCCGGATCAAACAGGTACATGACCGGATCAACAATTCCTTTCTGGAACAGATATTCGATACTTTCCAACATCGTCATTCAATTTACAAGTGAAACATCAGAGTACCCATACAGTTGAACGGGGCAGAAGGGATAATTCCCGGACCGGGATAGCCCGTGGCCCTTCGGGTCATGTAGATGCGGTTGGTAAGATTCTGGAACGACAATACCAGGTTCAGGTACTTGTTCAGCCGATAATCCAGATTCAGGTCCACCACACAATACCCCGGAATCGCCCCATAGATACCGTAAACGGCATCATCCGGATCCATCGGTTCGTTGGCCGCGTCCGTAAACTGGAAGGATGTAAAACCCGCCTGCAAAGCCATCGACCACTTTCTGTACTGTGCGGTAAATCCCCCCTTCAGGTTATACAGCGGCACAAACTCCATCTGGTTGCCTTCAATATGGTATCCCGCCTTACTCTTCAGGTACCTGGAACCCGTAATGGCCCAGTTGCCAAACAGACTGACCTTCAGTTCCGGCAGATTCAGCCAGCCGGTCAGCCGCTGCAAGTCGTAATTGCACATGCCCTCCATCCCGTAACTGATACCGTTACCGATGTTGTCCCTATACCTGTGGTACGTACCCGGCACTTTGGGATTCTCGCGGAAATACTCTCCGATACGGTCTCCGTAATACAAGAAGAACAGACTCACGTCATAGGTCAGCAAGCGGTTTCCCCGGGAACGGATACCGATATCCGAAGAAAAACCGGTTTCGTCCTTCAAGTCCGGATTCACCTCCAGTGCAGGGGAAACCGTACGCATGTCGTTGAACGTAATGGCCCGGTAATTCCGGGTGACATTCGCATACATCTCTGCCCGGGGAGCCTTGTACGACAAGGCCAGACCTGCCAGCACAATCTGCCGGGAATGGGTCTTGTCATCCGTCAGGACATCCTCTTCCAGGGGATAACCTTCGGTAGCATAGTCAATGCTGTAGAAACTTCTCTGTCCACGGATATCCGTCCGGATATGCTCCATACGTATCCCCGGGACCAGGCTCCACCGCTCCCCCAGCCGCAGGTTGACTTCCGAAAAAAGAGCCAGGTTCAGGTTGGGAAGGCGGTACGAAGAACGGTACGGAATCTTATTCTGACGGAAATGTCCTCCCGACAGCACCGGTTCCACCAGTGTAAAATCCGCATCCGCCCCTGTCGTTCCGGCTCCCTGCTGACTCAGGTTGTCGGCCTGATAATACTTGACGCCAACTGCCCACGAAGAAGGAACGGCATTGCCTCCCAGGTTAAACCGTTTCAGGAAGCCGACTTCCGCTCCCCAGTTTCTGAACGTCCCTTTCTGCAAGTCCCGTTCCGTATTCCCCGGATCCGGCGTTCCCACCCGCTTGTCACGATATCCCAGTGCAAACCGGTCGGCATACAGCCCCATCATTCTGGCATCCAGACTCGCACGGATACCCGGCATCTCCCTGTGATAAGAGAAAGAGAGGATGTTCCAGTCGATCAGGAACCAGTTCCGGCTCCGGTTACTCTGCTTGGGGTTTTCCAGAAACATGACATCGGTCAGTCCCCCGGGCTGATGCTCCAGATAATGATACTTCAGCCAGTCGAGCCCCCAGACATTCTCTCCGGAACGGTATCTCAGCTGCGACAAGACATTGTAGCTCTTGTAGTCCGAATTCTCCCGGTAACCGTCTCCCCGTTTCAAGGTAGTAGAGAGGTAATAGGAAAACTTTCCCAGTGTACCCGAGACCCGGGTATAACCACCCAGAAAGCCGTAACTCCCGGCCGACAGGTGCTGGCGGATGTCAATTTTCTTATCTTCGGGAGGAGTGGCCAGTTTAAAGTTGATCATTCCCCCAAACTGAGAACCGTACTGCAGGGCGGAAGCTCCCCGCAGTACCTGTATTTCCTTGATGTCATCCGCATTCGGGGTGTAATAACTCTCAGGATAACCCAACGGGTCCGCACTGATGTCATAACCGTTCTGCCGCATGTTGAAATTGGCTGAACGGTTCGGATTCAGTCCCCTGGAACCGATGTTCAACTGCAGTCCGCCGTCACTTCCTTCGTGAATGACAATACCCGATACGTTCCGGAACATCTGCCGGGTATTGTTGGCGGCCTTGTTCAGCAACATATTCTCGAGCAGGGTCACCGTACTTTTCTTTCCTGCGAAAATCTGGGTACCTTCAACGTCACGCATGAAGCGGGACTTGTTTACCGATTTCTCCTGACTGCTGTAGATATATACTTCATCGAGCACCACTTCCTTGTGGTTCATACTGCTGTCTGCCGGCAACTGCCCGTATGCGATACCGGGCAGCCACATCAGCAGTAACAGGTTGTTTTTCTTCTTCATCACTTCAATCTCCTTCCTCTCCGTCACTATAGGTAATCGTCAGTTTCAGTTCCACAATGATTTTCGCCTTCAGGATACCCACAATCTTCTGCAACTCGCGGTACACGTCGGTCAAACGTTCCAGTCCGTCCGTACTGTCGGCCAGTACGGCAATATCTCCCTCCAGTTTCCCGATTTTACGTTCCAGCAGGTAGAGAGTCTCTCGCAACTGGTTCACCAGGTCCTCTCCCTGTCCCGTCACCGCCAACTGTTCTTCCAGAAAATGTCCGAAACTGTAAGCCGTCAAGGGAGCAGACTCTCCATAAGGAACCCCGTCGTAAAAATGCTTCAGCGACAGGATGCTCCTGTGAAGAAGCTGTGTAGACAGTCCCCCTCCGCAATAATATCCCTCCACCGTCTGGGGAGCCGCCCTTTTCTGTACGATGGCTGCACCGTATATGCCGATGGGAATCCCCACCTTGATGGTACGTACATAAATCTCATACTGCTTCATCAAGGTATTGATCAGGGTACTGAGGCTGCTTCCCGCCGAAAAATCGTTGTGCGCCAGGAATGCCTCCTCATTTCCTTTATAATGTCTCTCTGCCTCCTTCGCATAATGACCGATGACCTCGCAGACCGTACACACATACCGGATACCGGCTGCATCGAGAGCAATCTCTCCACTGAAAAGAACGTAATCCAAGGCTGCAAATCCTGCCGCATTGGGCTGGTTCAGTCCCTCCTCCAGTTCACGGACCATCTCATCGGCAGTGATACGGCCGTTCCCGATACCCGATTTCACCAGTCCCTTGTTGACCTGCGAGGTCCCCGCCAGTTCATACAATCCGCTGATACCGCTATGGAACAGCGCATTATCAAACAGGATGACATCCTGCAGGCAGAGAAAAGTCTCCTTATACAGAGCCTTCAACTGCTCCACTGCCGCTTCCTTTCCGGCTCCTTCCTGCGCATCCCTCACCGCATAAGCTGCCCGAGTCAGTTCATCTGTCTTCTCACGGTAAGCCACAAAAGCGGGAAGTATCTGCCGCTTGTACCAGAACGACAGATAATCTTCCTTCACGGTCCTTTTCTCCGAATGTCCCTTTACCGGTGTATATACACATCCTGTCAGCACCAGCAACAGTCCGAGCACGACCGCCCCAATCTGTCCAATACAACGCTTTCTCATATATGATAATACGCTTTGATTTTCTTGTTTACTTCAATGATGGATCCCGCCTGATTACCTTCAATCCGTTCCTTGTCCCAGATGCCTTTCTCACCTTGCGTCAGGGCATCATACAGTTCCTTCGCCTGGTCCATCGTAATGAAATAGTCACCATTTGCATTCTTGACAAACGGCAAGGCCAGGATGAATCCCAGTGCCTCTCCCATGTGATGGAAATACTGCTCATTGAGTTCGTTTCCACTCTTCTGTCTCAGGATCTTGGAACTCTCGTTCAGATAAAACATGGTACGGAGAACAAGCATCTTGGAGAGCAGTCCACGGATCTCTCCCACCTGTTTCCTCACCTCATCCGTCCGGTTTCCGACAATCGCCTTTCTTCCTGCCTGGAACGCATGATAGACAGCTACGTTGATGTTTTCCAGTCCCTTCATTCCGACAGCCTCCTTCTCGATATAATTGGCCAGGAACAAAGGAGAGATACGGTCTGGATCGGCATTGATGCTGCCCAGGTATCCCCAGGCAATGTCCCAGTAATGTTCCATCTCCGTACTGTTGCCTCCTTCCCTAACCGTTTGGTTGTCGGCTTCCAGAGATTTCATCAGGAAGTGTTCGATGTTGGCAACCTGTAACGCCCCTATCATCATTTTCTGGATGACCTGCCCCAGTTCTACTCCCTTTTCATTCACCAGCCGCTGTTCATCGTGACTCACCTGCACGATGCCGATTTTCCCTTCGCGGGCAAACGCACCGGCCGAAGGATTCTTCGAAGCCTCCGTCAGTTCATTGAGGAAAGTCTCCAGTATATTCCGGGCCTTCTCCTGCTCCTTGAATCCTACCCCTATGTGCGAAGCCAGTTCATTGCGGTAATCCTGCCTTTTCCCTTCGAGGTTCGTCAGCACTTTTGCATTGATACCGTTATTGAAGTTGCGGAAATCAAGCAACACCTTTCTTGCCTCGCCGATATCCACACTCGAGAGTCCGTTTCTGAAAAACCGGTAATCGGTTTCATAACCCTCCGAAGACGGGGCCTGACCTGCCGGCGGATCCTCCCTTCGGATTTCCTGCTTACTGCAACCGGTACCATTTACACACACACTCACTATCAAAACCAATCCAATAATACTTTTTTTCATTGTCAAATCTATTTTAGTTTCTGTATCATTCATCTTCCTCCTTACGGAAGGTACATTGCCTGAGAATATATATTGTAATTCTTGCCTATCTCAGCGATATGGAAGGACTCCAGGGTCCGGCTGTAACGATGGCTCAGTTCCGGAAGCGCCTCCGAGCCGTCTGCCGTCTCCGCCGTCAGACTCACAGTCATGTCGAAATAAGCATAGGGACTGTAAAACACGGCAAAGTAGACCGGATCACCCGAACGTTTGGTGATGGACACCGGTTCGACCTCCGAAAAATAGGGCTTGAACCGTCCTCGTTTGTCTTTCTCAATCACGTTATGTCCGTCCATGATGGTATCTACCTTCAACTCATTGTTTTCATCCAGATACTGCAAAATCACAATCGAAAGATTCTGCTTGTCGAAACTTCCGTAATAATTGGCCATCACATCGACCGACAATGAGACCTGATAACTCTCCCGATATTCACCGGAAGAACCCTCCTCACTGTTGGTAAAGCCCAAATCTCCCACCTCCTTCGGAAAGCAGTTGAAAGGCACTCCCGTCTCGTGCGGAACACGTTCTGCCGGTTTCAGGCGGATGAAATCCGACAGGTTTTCTACCCTGTCTTCCACCTCTTCCCGGGCACAGGAGGCAAGCGACAATCCCATCCATGCCATCCCGGCCGCCAGATAAAATGTAAAATATTTTTCCATCATACGCATCTATGAATCATTGTTTGTTCTTCTCTGCAAAAGTGATGTATGCGGTATAAATGCCGCTTGTACTCACCCACTCTTTCTTGTCTTCCGTATGCGTGAATTCGGAAAACACTACTCCTTCATCAAACTTAAATCCCGGTCGAAATTCAAGTCCGTTCTCTGTAGCAAGATACCCCGAACCCAGTCCGGTATAATACGTACTTCCGTCGAATCCGTGTACCGTCAGGTTAGGCTGCTCATTTTTCAGAAACAGTTCATACTGCATCCGGTCGTACCGGGCCACTTTCCGGTGCGACTGCCAGTCCTTCGAATACGAAGCCGACAACCTGTACTGCATCATCTGCTGGCCGAAGTCGTAGGAAGTCTCATACACCACCTTCCGGGTATCTGTCACCATTATCCGCAGCACGCAGTCCCGGTCTTCTTTCAGATTCTGTCGCAAATCCTTGTAAGAGCGTGTCCGGAACTCCTCCTTTTCCCGGATAATCCGGTTCATCTTCTCCGCCCACTGCTCCTCCGGCACTTCCAGCGGAGTCATCTCAATCCACTCTCTCCCGGGTTCCGGATAATTCATCGTCCTAAGCAATATCCGTTCGGGAGAAACCAGCACCGGCAGGAATTTAGCCGTCGCATTGATCTGAAACGGATACAGTTCTTCCAGCATGGTACCCGTACGGAAAAACAGCGTCAGGTCGTCGGAAACGGAAATACCGTACTGCGCCTGCCCGATTTCCGTCTGATAGACCGGCTGGTAATGACTCTCCACATCTGCAGGCGCATACGCAATGTCGGTCAGCACCTCCATCTCTCCTCCTTCCCGGAACTTCAGGAAAAGATTATATCCGCCGGCACCCATCCGCCGCTGCAGGTACACATCGGTCAGCGAATGCGCCTCTGTCTTGTAATTTTCAGTGATGTCCGTATTCAAGCGGGAGTTAAGATTCGGGAAATACTTCATCCTCCACCCGTTGGGAGCGCTGCAAAGTACCGATTTCAGTTCGTCGATTCTCTGCTGCTGCCTTTCGGTAACCGTACCGATGTGTTCATCCGTACGTTCACGACAGGCAGGCAGTCCGGCCAGCAAGACGAGCATCAGCATTCCTTTCAGAATACTACGGCCCGGTCTGATATCATTGTTTCTCATCATGGTCTGAAAATATTAAGGTTCCACTGTTTCACCGGAAGCCGCCTCTTCCGCATACTTCTTCGGATATTGCTCAATCAGGCGGGGCAATACGCGCGACAAATCAGAGGCACGCTTGATTCCGAAATTTTCGAGCAGGTACTTATCGACGAAAGCCACCTTTTTCTGAAGCACCAGTTTATAAGGTGGAGGCGTCTCGAATTCGTCAACCTGCATCAGGGCATTCACCTGTTTCGGCAACCGGCAGAGCAGGAGGCTGAAGGTTTCGGCAAAGTCTACCACCGGTCCGCCCTGTGCAGCCTTCGTAAAATACCCGAAGGGAGCCATCAGGTCGGAACGGTCCGTATACTCTCCCTGCAGTTCATTGTCGGTCCATTGACTGTACCTCACTATATTATACCCGGAAAAGGTAGGAAGGTCGACCGGCCTCAGCTCAATCAGGTTCTTGGCAAAACAGAAGGTTGCCTCCCTCATCATCCGGTATACAGCCTCCTGACGCGTAGGATCAAAAGCATTCACCTGATAGAGCGGCATGACCTGCGTACCCAATCCCGGAGTGTCCATTCCCTCCACCATCCGGCTGTCAAAGTTCGGAGCCCCGTACAACCGGATTTCCTTCGGATGATATCGACGGATAAACTCCTTTCCGAAAAGTTTCTCCAGATGATCGATCCACAGTTCCTTGTACGCTTTCAGGAAAGGCTTGACCCGTGCCAACTGCACCGAACGGTTGCCCGGAGCCACCGGATCCCGGAACGGCATCTGCCTGTATACCACCCTTATGTTATACGGAGTCTCAAACTCCTCCAACAGCCAACGGTCCAACTCAGTAAGCTGCGTTTCAACCGCCGGAGCTTCCTGCCGCAAGTCACTGATTTCCGACTTGCATCCAGCCAACAGCAACAGGCCGGGAAGCCCCATTAACACACACTTAAAAAACTTATTCATTGTCAACTATTTTTTCAATATAATTAATCGCCTCATTCGGGAACGGCAACACCTTCCGGTTGTCCTCCGGTCTCAACACCCAATTCACGTTACGCGCCTCTCCCGTCCGGTTACGGTCCACACTCATGTGATAGCGCCGCAAATCGAACCACCTCATTCCTTCGTGCATGAACTGCTGCCGGCTCATTTCCGATATCACGTACAGCAACGACGCCTGACTGGCAGACAACGGACGATAATAAGGCTGGATCCGGTCACGGTCGGAAGTCGGAATAAAGTCGAGTTCCTCTCTTTCAGGAGCCTCACCCACCCCCTTCGCAATAATGTGCTTGGCGAGGAAAAACGTCACAATATCATTCAGCGCCAGCTCCTTGTTGTCCAGCATGGCATATGCCTCTGCCCGATGCAAGAGCACCTCCTCCGTAGTAAACAGCACGTTCATGCAAAAATGTCCTCGCTGGCTGTTCAGTAACCCTTCCGCATTTCTGAAATGCGAGAACTTCGGAAAATATGCCGTATTCAGCCGGTTATGCTGCGCCATCCTTTGATAGCCCGCAATCTGATACAAGGTCTTTGCCCCGCTTCTTCCCACCACCTTCTGAAAAGTAGGCTCATCCAGTCCGAACCTTCCGTCGATGTAATACTTATACCACAACGACTCGGTCACCGTCATCAGCAGGTTACTCGGATTCTGCTCCGAGGCATAATAAGCCATTCTCTCCTCCGCACGCTGCTCACTCACATCCAGAAAGGACGTAATCGCCTTCGCCGGTTGCGTACCGAGTACGTACGCACTGTAATCCACTACCTCCTGCCACTGCCCTGTATAACTGAAAAAGCGTACTGCAAAAGCATAGGCAGCCTTCTTATTGAAATGGAATTTCGACTGTGCATAGTAATCATCCCTGACCCAGGCAAGTCCCAGCCTCAGGTCACGCTCTATCTTCCGGTACGTATCCGCCAGATTCTCCATCTTGTACTTCACCAGCGCATGTTTCTCGGGAGTTTCGATATACACGATTCCCGGAAGTTGCTTCGATTCCTCCTCTCCCTCATAAGCCGGTGCCCAGATATTGGCAACCATAAAATGCAGATAAGCCCGTATCAGCAAAGCCTCGGCATACAGGGCCTGTACCTGCGGATCCTGCTTGTCAGCAAACCCGGCCAGAGCCTCCAGTGCCTTGTTGGCCTGCGCAATCCCTCGGTAACATTCCATCCAGTAAGCCTTCGGTGAATCCGGCTCCTCTTCATCATAATCCTTCCAATAGTACATGGCCTCGTCCAGGCGAGGCGCTTCCAGGGTATTTCTCTTGTCTCCCACATTATCCGTTCTCATTTCCAGAAACCGGAAATACGATGCCTGCGGATACGCTCCGGTCAGCAGTTCCTGAACCTTCTCTTTCGTATCAATGCGCACATCCGCATTGGAGTCCGGAAATTTCTCCAGGAACTGGCAGGAACTCAACGACACCACCATTACCAACAGGTATTTTTTTACAAATCGTTTCATGATACATCCATTAGAAAGTCGTATTGATAGATAAACTGTAAGTACGCTGTATCGGAGTGGCCACTCCTCCGGAACTTACAAACTCAGGGTCCCTGCCGTTCAGTTTCCTGTCCGCATAAATCAGAAAAGGATTCTGCAACTGCACATTGACCGAGGCCGATTTCAGGCTCAGCCGCTCACAGACCTTCACCGGAATCCGGTACGTCAGGGAGATGCTCTTCATGCGGATAAAACTGCCGTCAACCACATTGACATCCGAATAGTTATACGCATTATAAGCCCGCTCAATATGCTGCCGTCCCACCAGCCCAATCAGGTCGGTTCCCGGAATAACCGGTATATGGGTACGGTTTTCATCTCCCTTTGTCAGCCATCTTTCACGATAGCGGGTAGTGAACACATTCAAGTCACCGTACTCAGGGTCGAAAGTAGGAGCCAGCCGCACCTTATTACCGATTTGTCCGGAAAGGAAAACAGCCAGTTCCCAGTTCTTGAACTGAATGACATTCGACAAGCCAGTGGTAATATACGGATCCACCGGACCGTTGTACACCAGATAAGACCGGTTGTACCGGGTATCATAGAAGTTCGCTCCCGACAACCGCGACAGTTCATCCGACTCCAGCGGCAGGTCGCCCCAATAAAACGAAGGCAGTCCCCTGTCGTTCAGTCCCGCAAATTCAAACGAATACAACGCCCCCCGCGGAAAGCCTTCCAGGTTTCCACGACCGGTACCCGATACCAGATCGAAAGTAGACGGCGTATTGACCAGACGTGTAATCCGCTGCTTGTAATACGAAAAATTGAACACCGTGCTCCAGCTGAAATGCTTGCCCTTCACGTTCACCGTCTGCAGGCTCCAGTCGAAGCCCGTCGTAGTCATATCACCGAAATTAGCCCACTTCTGATACTCCCCGCCGATGCCTGCAGTCCGGACCAGGTCAATCAGGTCAAACGAATTCCGCCGGTACACATCCAGGGTCGCCGACACCCGGTTGTTCCACAACCCGGCATCCAGTCCCACATTCAGCTCATACATCTTCTCCCACGTCAGGTCACGGTTTTCCAGGTGCTTCAGATAAATGGCATACTCCCGGCTCTGCACATCCGGACGGAAGGTCACCTTGCTGTCGAACACACTGACCGAATTAATGGCCTGCGGATTCATCTTCGCTACCAGTCCATAGCTGGCACGCAATGCCAGTCTGTTGCATACCTTACTTGCCCGACTGAAAAACTCTTCCTCGCTGAGGTTCCATCTTCCACCGATGTTCCAGGTAGGCAGCCACCTTACCCGGTCACTCGTTCCCGAAAGATTCGAGCCCTCATAGTTGCCTACCAGGTTCAGCACATACCGGTTCCGGTAGCTGTACGTCAACGAACCGGAAAAGACAATCCCTCTGTCATACGTATGCTGAAGGCCGAAATACTCCTGTCCCTCACCAATCGTCTTTCTGAAAATATCCGGACTGGCAGAAACACTGTTGGCCTTGTCGAAAGCAATGCCATACCCCTTGAACTGGTCGATATCATTGTCCGACATCTTCATCTCGGCAAAGGAAAATACCTTCAGATGATGCTCACCGAAGCTGTGTCCGTAATCACCGGAAAGACGTGCCATATAACTTTGCAGCGAACGGGTGGTCTTATCGTATATGCCTCCCATCGGAAGAGCCACCCGTGCCGTTCCGCCCACGGGGTCCCTGTACAGATAAATATTGTCCCTGCGGAACACCCCGTTTCCATCCGCCCGATGCGCACCGATTACGTTCGACCGCTCTCCGATGTGATGCATCAGGTGTGTCACGGCATGCCGAGCATTCAGCAAAGCCGAAACGTGCAGTTCACTCACCGGATTCCAGTTTCCCTGCAGAAAGAAACGGAACTCGTTCATCTTGATCTGCATACGGTTCTGCTGATATTCCTCCATGATATTAAAAGGCGCCCAGTCGTTGCGGTAATATTCATATGCTCCCTCCTCATTATACGGTCTCAATGTCCGTGGCGTATTCAGCGCATAGAAGAAAGGATTGATGTCAAAGTCACGCTTGTAAGCCCCCGCCTCCAGGTTCCGGATTCTCGGGAAAGTCCCCGGAGCATACTGGTCCCTGAAGCTCGCCTGCACCCCGATCACCGTCTTCACCTTCTCCGAAAGATACAGGCTGTTCTTCAAGTTCAGAGTCGCCCTCCGGGTACGGTCGGCCACCGTCTCTCCCGGATCGTGATAATAACTCAGGGAAGCATACGTCGTACTTTTCTCACCGCCGTATGCCAGAGACAACGAGTGATTCTGCGTCAGCGCATCCGTATAGATCCGGTCGAACCAGTCGGTATTGTACCCGGCCGCCCGGTCCAGGAAACCCTCCTTTTCCGCCTCGGTATTCGTAAGTCCGAAACCGGCCCCGTCGAAATCCGTAATGCGCTCATACCACTGCGTGAATACCCCGCCCCTGCGGGCATAGAGTGCCTCGTTCATGGTAAAATATCCCTTGTTCTCCATTTCCCGGTACACCTCCATAGTCTCCCGGGAGTCCATCATATCAAACTGCCGGTAACTGGGTTTGAATCTTTTAGAGAGCGTCAGGTTGTACGAGAGACTCAGTCCCTTTCCTCTTTCTCCCGACTTTGTCGTCACAATAATCACCCCGTTCATTCCTCTGGCCCCGTAGAGAGAAGTGGCTGAAGCATCTTTCAGTACTTCGATGCTTTCAATATCCGCCGGATTCAGTCCGGCGATATTGGAACTGATCAGGGTAATGGCATCTCCCGAAAGCAACTGCTCCGTATCGAGCGAAGCAAAGTCCTCAAGTACTGCCCCGTCAACCACCCACAGCGGTTGCACACTCCCGTTGATAGAACCTCCTCCACGGATATTCATCTTAGGAGCTGAACCAAACGCACTCGAAGCAGAAGAAATATTCAGTCCCGGAGCCTTACCCTCCAGCAGCCGCGAGAAATCGGCCTGCGGTGAGAAAGCGAAATCCTTGGTAGACACCTTGGCCGCCGAGCCGACAAATATCCGGCTGTTGACCTGGTGATAACCGGTCACCACCACCTCTTCCAATGAATTGTCGGAAGACTCCATTACGATTTTGACGAACTTGTCCGTATTTACCTGCAGTTTCTGCTGCTTCATACCCACATAGTCAAACAGCAAGATCTGCCCTTTACGTACCTGAATAGAAAATTTACCGTCGATATCCGATACCGTCCCTTTGAATGTCCGGGCCTCACGGACAGTCGCTCCCACCAGAGGCTCACCATGCCCATCTGTCACCATGCCTTTCAGCCACCAGTCCCCGGACACTTCCGCCTGTCCGTGCTGCGCTCCGGCATCTACCACAGTCGTGAATAATAATACAATGATCAGTGGTAATAATCTGTTAAGTCTTTTCATTTTTGTGATTTTTCTGCAAATTTATGCAGCCAATCGGGTATATGTCAATACCCACAAATAGGTATTTTCATGTTTATGCAAATAAAATACAACAATCATAGCATTATCTATTCAGAAGAATATCAGCGATATCCATCTTGCAAACAGTCCTTATCCCTCTTCGCCTCACCTCTGATTTTCGCTTTCCTTTTCACCGAAATTTACAAAAAGATCGGGCCATCCGGAGCGGCGAAAATCCGCCCCAGACAGCCCGATCCAACAGAAACATGAAGAAAAATTTCCCTTTAAGCAAGGGCGAAAAATATCCTTTCTACGGTCAATAACTCAGTTTCAGACCGGCGTATACCGACCGAGGCATTCCCGGACCGTAAATATACCCCGAGTCACGGTCGGCCCCTCTGTCAAAGTCATTCTGATAGGCATTCCAGATATTCTGCACCCCGGCATTCAACTGCAGGGTGATGCTCTTGTACAACTGAAAATCATAGCCTGCCTTGATGCCCATGTCCCAGAAACGACGCGTGGTCTCCGTCCGGTTCTGGGAAATATACCCGGCATGATGCTCCACCAGCATACTGCCCGTATACGTACCCGACAAAGCCAGGGATAAAGCACGCACGGGAGTATAGGTCATCGTAAAATAGCCATACACATCGGGCGTACGGAACATCCGTTTTTCCAGCGGCACCGTCGGATCATCCTCGTTCCAGGAGCGTGCATCCTTATATGCAGCTTTCTGCAAAGTCACACCCGCCTGAAGCTGCCAGTATTTCTTCCATGCCAGTTTACCTTCTACGGTACATCCATACACCGAGGCTCCCCGCTCGTTACCACGCTCCTTGATAATCACCCCATTCTCATCCTTTCCGATTTCAGTCAGGGCAAATACATCCGAGATATCGGTATAAAATCCTTCCACCAACAAATTCGCCTGCCAGTCCTCCCAGGCATGATACAGGTCGGCAGAAAGACTGAGACTCTGCGATTTTTCCTCTTTCAGGTCATCGGCCAGACGGATGACGGCCACCGTTCCTCCCACATTATCCACATGCAGGTCCTCATCAAAGGCCTGAGGCGCCCGGAAGCCGAACGAGTAACTGGCACGGAGATTGACATTGTCTGTCGGATTAAAACGCAGGTTGGCACGCGGACTGAAAATCGGTTTGGAAAGCAGACTGTGCTTATCCAGTCGTCCTCCCAGCAGGAAACTCCACTTCCGGTTTTTCCACTCGTTCTGCGCAAAGGCACTGACGGTACGGACCTTCTGGTCGATATACCGTCCCCGTCCCCACATATTGTCCTTCAGGTTATCCTGGTTGTACTCCGAACCCACCGTCAGGGTTGCCGGCATGAAAAGACAACGTCCGAAATTGTAACTATACTGTACGCCGGCCACCCACGTCATGTCGGTAGTGTGTCCGTACGACTTCAGTTTCTCTTCCATGTCCTCTCCGCCGCCATAATAACTGTCACGGTCTACATGCTGTGCCGACAGATAAGCCCCCAGACGGTGCTTTTCATCCGGAGAGAACAAATCGAACTTGACTCCTCCCGTATTGATGCTGTGCTTCAGCTGCTCGGCAATCAGGGCTTCGTGCGCCGGACGCCGCAACTGGTCACCGCCCCGGCGATACTCCTGAAGGTGATGATACTCCAGCGTCAGTTTGGAGTAATCTCCCGTCTTCAGGTACGAACGGAAACCCAGCGTCTGATTCTTCAGTTCCGGAAGTTCCGTAAAACCGTCTCCGTCATGGTCGTACCCCGCCCGTTCACGGTTCTGTCCGAAGACCGCCAGTCCCAGTTTATGATTGTCGGATACCAGCGAGGCATTCACCGTCGTCGTATTGTCGAAGGCCGAAGTCACCCCGATGCCCGTCAGCGTATGCGAGAACTGTGCCGAATTACGTACCGGCTCCTTCGTGATGATATTGATGGTACCCGCAATGGCAGACGACCCGAACAGGGCCGAACCTCCACCCCGCATCACCTCCACGCGGTCGATCATGTTCGCCGGAATCTGCTCCAGTCCGTAAACTCCGGAAAGGGCACTGAATATCGGACGCGAGTCAATCAGGATCTGCGTATACGGACCGTCCAGTCCGTTGATGCGCACCTGCTGGAAACCGCAGTTCTGACAGTTGTTCTCCACCCGTACCCCCGGCTGGAAGTTCAGTCCCTGTGCCAGACAGGTAGAATTGGTATTCTCGAATGTCTTCATCGACACCACATTGACCAGTGTAGGAGCCATTCTCCGGGTCGTCTCGTTGCGGTTGGCCGAAACCACCACCCCGTCGAGGGCCACCCGGTCTTCCGCTATCTTAAAATTGAGTTCCAGGGTCTGTCCCTTTTTCACACGGACCGTCCGGCTTTCCGTCTTGTATCCTACCGAACTCACTTCCAGGGTAAACGTCCCTTCCGGAAGATTCTTCAGGAAATAATGTCCCGTTGCATCGGTTGTCGTACCCAGGGTAGTCCCCTTCAGGACCACCGATACATAAGGCAGGTGTTCCCCGGTATCCTTGTCCGTTACATGACCGACAATGTTGGCATCGGTATCTCTTACATTCACTTCCGTATCCATCCATTCATTTGTATTTGCAAAAGCCCTGGCTGAGAGAGACGAGAACGCCACTCCCAGCATACATATATAAATTATTTTCATCCTTGTTTTTCTTTTTAGGGTTATTGATTAGGTTACCGCTATCCTTCCGGCAACAGGTTTCCAGGCCGCAGCATACCGTTGCTGCAACCGCCTGCTGTCCGTAACAGGACCGCTCATCTTCCTGTCGCAAACCCGCATGCCGCATTCGTTCCGGCATACAGGTTACGACTGCATCTGTCAATATTCAATCACCCTAGCAGGAGGCCCCCGCGTACAGACGTCCGGATTCGGACGGAAAGAAAGGGCACAGAGATATCCGGAAACGATTACCGCCAAGGGGACGAGCCACAAAGGCAATACCACTTCCGCATCCACGCTGCCCGAAGTCTGAAGTATGGATAAATAAAAGATGGTTTCCAGCTGGGATTTCGTATGTGAATGTTCCGCCTTGAAGGGATGCGAATGCACGACCACCACCCCCTTCACCACATGAGAGTGCATGAACAGCGTAATGCCGCACCAGTACAGTACGAACAGTCCCAACAGGAAGCCTCCTGAAATCCTATGTATGTTTCGCTGGTTTTTGTACATAATATATTGTCCGGAGTTCCGCCCGCCCTCATCTGGTCAGCCGGCAGAAATGCCTATGATTTGATGTTGCAAAGATAAGAGCCTCCGTACAAGTATACAATCCCCACTTTTAGGTATATTCGGCCCTACGCACTATCCTTGCAGATTGCTCCGCTTTTCCTGCCGCGGCAGGCATGATAAAAACGGCAGATAGATAAAAAAGGAAGGTACTCGCCCGTGGTGATGTACCTTCCTCCCCTCTTATTGGTTCAGCAACTGCCGCACCGCTGCATTATCCTTATTGACAGTTTCTCCTTCTTTCTCCAGCGAAAAGACCTCATCCAACCGGTAGACCGGTACGCTGCACCGGGGGACAAAACGGTCGGAAAAGACATAACTGCCCACCGATGTCAGCAATTGTTTCATCGCCAGGCGCTGGTGAATATCCTTATCCATGTCGACACACAAGACAAACAGTTTTCCCTTACCCACCTTTGCCTCAAACGAAATCCCCAGTTTACGGTTGACTTCGTAGGTGTCAACACTCTGAATGACCGGCTGCAGTTCCCTCAGTTCTGTCAGGTCGACTGCCTGTCCGTAATTCAGAATATCCCACCACTGCCAATCGGCATAATAAGACGTCGGAAACAGATCCAATGCCGGATGCGACTGATCAATCCACGTACCCACAATCATCGGGTCCCAATTAAACATGACCGGATTCCAAAAATGACCGGTAAAACGCGTCTTCCGTCCGTTCGTCTTTTCCGGTACGAACAATACGCTTTCCCCCTGCAAGAGTCTGTCTCTCGCCTCCTCCCAATTCCTTACATACCGGAACCCCTGGTAGCGGTTGATTTCGTCCTCCGCATATACCCAGAAATCCCATTCATTCTTCACTTCATCCCCCATACGGAGTCTGAACGTATATTTCCCAGTGCGGGCAACCGCCTTCAGATCAACCGCTACCGCACCCAGTGAATCAACCGTACCGACCGGCAAGGTTCCGTGCCTCAGCTTCCCTTCCGCAACCGCATGCTGACCTTCATCCTCCAGACTCCACTGCAGTACGCCGCCTTTGATAGCCTTGTCTGCAAACTGATACACTCCCAGTTTTATTCTCAGCACCTCGTTGTTCAGATACGTACGTTTTGGAAAGCGAGCCAGCAGTACCACAGGCGCACACGACTCACGGAATTTCTCAGGCGTAACCAGTCCCTTGCTTTCCCAGAAAGCTTCCAGGATACCTACAAAGGCACTTCCCTGACCCGGAAAGTCAGACAGTCCCAGGCTGTCGGCAGCAAAGAAAGCGGCCTCAGGCGGACACCATGAATGGAAACGCACGTGATTCATACCGTATTCTTTGACCGTGCGGAATATCTTGGCCCAGCTTGCCACATCGGTTGCCGGATAACCGGTTTTGGGGAACACCGCACAGTCGAGCACTCCCCGCAGATGAATATTCCGGTCGTTCAGACGAATGTGATGCTTTCCCTGTTCAACCTTGCGGAAGCCGAAAGAAGTCTTTTCCATATACGTCTCGCCCTCTACGGTAAGTGCAGCCTCCAAGGTATACAGTTCCGGCGTAAACTCATTCCACAGTACCATGTCGCCCTTCACCGGACATTCCTGTACCAGCGTACTGCCATTTATCACTACCGATGAGGTAGAGGCTCCCACCACTTTTCCGGTCTTATCCTTCACCCGAAGTTCCAGCGTAGCCGGAACCTCCTTTGCCTTACCCGTCCGTAATCTCACCATTACCTTCTTATTGTCGATGTCGGTATCCACCCGTATTCCACGGATCGCACATGCCGGATAAGCCTCCAGTTTCAATTGCCCCACCATCCCGTTCCAGTTGGTCTGAGTATATTCCGTAGTACCGTGGTTCCACTGGTCCACCGGATATTTCAGCCGGTTGTCCACACAAACGGTCAGCGTATGCAGCCCCGGTGTCAGCTGACCAGTAACCACAAAACGGTTGGGAGTAGAAAGGCGCTCATCTGCCCCCACCAGACTGCCGTCGACATATACCGTCGTTTCCCAGTGACATCTCTCGAGCGACAGCACAATGTCCTTCTCTCTCCAGGATTCCGGAATGACCACCTCACGCTGATACCATGCCTGTCCGCAATACTCGAACTTACGTGAAAGTCGGTCGACGTGCGCCACAAAATTCTGTATCCCCTTACCCCCTTCGTCCGTAGAACCCGGCAATGAATGGTCTCCGTCAGTTTGCTCAAATACAGTTCCGAGCCCGGAGTCTTCCCGAACCCCATCGGATCCAGTTGAAAGCGCCAGATTCCGGACAGGTCCATCTGCTCTACAGCCTGTCCCCACACGGCAAGATGAAAAAGCCATCCTGCCACAAATAAAAAATTCCGTTTTCTCATACCCTCTTATCAATGCCTAAAATGTATTATACTTTTTCCTTTTCTTTCCATAATGTCACACGAAGTTTTAATATCCGGTTTAGTAGAAGTGCATGCCACCACCCGATTCAGCTTCAACAGCCGAAATAAAACTGACAAGACAATGATTCCTTTAAGAATTTGATTGGAACAATTCATCCCAATATCAATAAAAAGCCGGATTCTTCCCCACAAAAAATTTATCAATAACAGTTTATTTTTCATAGCTTTGATATAATTTTATGCTCCAACCAAGTACATGCAAGTATCCCTGGCTGGTCATCCATATATCGTACAAGGACCGCGCAAGGACGGGTAATAAAAACAAACAAGTTCAGAACAAACCGTTCAGGGATACCCCGTGTTCCTTTCATGCTGGATATATTGTTCCCTTCCAATCTGTAAAGATAGCGTTTCTTTCTGAAAAATCAGTATCAGGTGATGACAATCACATAAAAGCCATACTGTCCTCACGTCGGCTACCGGCATGCATAATGAAATAAAAGGAAACGCACCTTTATGCGCGGGAGAAAAGACCGCCATCTTTTTCAAAAAGACCGCGAGCTTTTGGTCAGAAGCTCGCGGTCTTTTCCTTATCCCATAATGAAAGGTTGTCTCAAACACCGAAAGGGAACGGATCATCTTCCGTTACAGGATAGACGCGTACATTTTCCGGATGCCTTCTTCAAGCGAATGCGGACTATAGCCCAGTTCGTGCCGGGCCTTCCCGATACTGAGCCCGCTGAAACAGGGACGTGGTGTCTTCTCCTGCATTTCCTCCGTCGTCACCGGAAGAATCAGGGAACGGTCCAGCTGTAGCACATCCGCTACCCGGTAAGCCAGGTCGGCAATACTGACACACTCTCCTCCGCAAAGATGGTAGATGCCGTTAGCAGGATGCGCCATCAATTTCTCGACGCCCCAGGCCACATCTTCCACAAACGTAGGTGTCCGCCACTGGTCGCTCACCACCTTTACGGTTTCTCCTTTCTGCAGACGGCCGGCCACCAGTTGCACGATGTTCCCGTGCTGTCCGGGGAAGGAATTGCCGTATACCACCACTATCCGGGCAATGGCATAACTGGGGCACAAGGCGGCCACCACCCGTTCGCTCTCCAGTTTGGTACGCCCGTAGTAGTTGACCGGAGCCGGAATATCCTCTTCGGTATACAACTGCCGGGAGGTGCCTCCGAAGACAAAATCGGTAGACAGATGGATGAGACGGCTTCCATAGCGGTTGCAGTTTTCGGCCAGCGCCGCCACTGCCTGCACATTCAGTCGCTCGGCTTCCCCGGGATGAAGTTCACAATAATCCGGAGCCGACAGGGCTGCCGTATGGATGACACAGTCCGGACGAACCTCCTCAAATACCTGTGTCAAGGTTTCCGGACAGGTCATGTCCATTTCCACAAACCGGTAATCTCCCGAAGCGGGAAGAATGTCCGGATGAAGAGAAACTCCCGTTACCTGATAAGATTCCTTGCCGGCAAGGGCACGGAGAATGTAGCGCCCGGTAAACCCGTTGGCACCGACAACTAATATGCTGGATGGATGCGCATTTTTCATAGACATGCTGTTTGATGAATGGATATGCAATGAATTATATATACACGAAAATTCCGGGACCGCGCCCTAACCGGCCGGTCTGTGAGACAAAGATACGATTTTTCAGGGCGATTCGGACCTGGCATCCGTTTTTTATTTCCCCAATTCCCCCGGGCAGCCACAGAAGACACAAAAAAAATGGCATACAAAGAAACCTCTCTGTATGCCATTTTTCATACGGCAGTTATACCCGTCCCGGAACTCAAGCCTTCTTTTCTTCCGGTTCTTCCAGATCGTTCTCCAGATCCATGCCATCCAGGATAGGCGGCAGATCCTGAGCTGCAGAAGTTCCCAGATCGATAGTAGCCAAATCCACACATTCTTCCAGGTTGATTTCAGTACCTTCCGGAACCTCTACCAGGTAGTCAGTATCGGTAGACTTATCCACCTTGTTCTGATGAATCTGCTTCATGGTACGCATCTGCTGCTTGGTACGGTTCACAATCTCGCGTACTTCCTGATAAGCCAATGCCACAATCTTCGGACCGGCTTTCAGGTACTTGCCATAAGAGAATGCCAGCAACGGATTTTCAGTAAGAGAAGCACCGGCAGTAACGGTCATCAATGAAATGTTGGCCACATCCAATACAATATCCGTACCGGTGAAGATCATGTCGGCACCCTGCTGGATAGACTGCGCCCAACTTCTCTTGGTTCCGTTCTCGTCGCGGATCTGAATATCATAATATACCACACCGGTTTCCTTGTCCTGTACCAGCACACTGTCAATCTTGAAGAAATGAATCGAGTCACGGTAAGTCGTAATACGGTTCCACAACGTATCACAAGTCAGCAGGTATTCATCAAAATCCTTGATGTCCGTCATCTTTTCCGGCAGCTGCCATACAAACTCTTTCTTTTCTTTCTTTTTCTTTTTTTCCTTTGCCTGAGCAATTGAGCCAAAACAGAACATGGCCACAAGAGCCAGCAACACTGCACTTACAAAATTTCTTTTCATAATTTAAGATTTAAATGTTTAATAAATATATAAGCATGATCAATTCCGGTTAATACTCCGGTGAGGGACGAAATATACTACCACTCCCTGTTGGATGTCGGCATTCGTAGGTATGTAACGAGCCGATCTCAGTCCGGTAATTCCCACTTCACTCTCATCAGCTACGAAATGCAGGCCATAGAAAGCATAGTCTGTATTCCGGGGTACGAATACCTCAAACCGTCCGTCGGCATCGGTCTTTGCCAATGTCTTGGTATCAACGATCTTACCCATATCCGGTTCGTACACCTGTACTTTCATCACCTTCTTGTCTTTTATCGCATATTTGCACAAAACCACGTAGACGTTGGCCATCGGAAGATTCTTCTTGTTCAAGTCAAGTTTCGCACGGTCGACCACCTTACCGGAAACCACACGCGGCAGATCCTGACGGATGCGTGAGAAATCACGGCGCAGCTTCGTACAATACGAGTCGTTGGAATTCATTTTCAGAATGGCAGCCGCATACTGGTTGGCATCCTGGTAGTAGAACATACAACTGTCCATCTGTCCTGACTGACGGAAGGTCTCCGCCTTTTCCACGTGTTCCATGACACGCTTCTTGGCATTGGCCAGAATGGCTGAGTTTCTCATTTTCTTCTCGATTATCGCCACATCCTGCTTGTCCTTACATTCCAAGGCATCCTTGTAGGCAAAGTAAGCATCGCGGTACAAACCGTTGATGAACGCATTCTCTGCCAAGCTTTCACTATGCTGGAAACAAGATGCTTCCTGCTTCACACTGACCGTAAGTTCCATTCCGTCTTTCTGAGCCAGTGTACCGATGGCAAAGGCCTTGACTTCCGGATTGTCGCCAACCGACAGGTTCATTGAATAGGAAGCCGTAGCCGGTACCCCGTTCAGGTCTACATGAAACAGGTATTCGAACGAACCGTCCTGTTTCTGCAGCACATTGTCCATCTTGGCATTCGTTGCCTTCGCCCCGTCCTTCAGAAGTTCCAGGTGCAGTCCGTCATTGTTACTTACCACCGAAACCAGCGCCATCTGTGCCGTAGCATGTGTCATGTGCGGAGCAGTCACTTCAATGCTTTCAATCTTCAGCGGAAGTTCTGTCACCTCTACGTTGAAAGAAGCCCACATATTCTCTTCCAGCGACACATCCAGCTGCTTCTTGTCGACACTTCCTCTTCTCCAGACCATGAAGCTCAAACTACCGCCGTCGGCCACATCCAAGGTAGCCGAGTACACGTACTTGCCATTGATCTTCTGAGGTGCCGACATCGTTACTCCCGTATTTTCGCTGAACTCCAGTTTGTCACAGTCTGAAACAAACTCAATCTTGGCCATATACTGTTCCGCATACGTCTTGTCCGCCCCGCGGGTAATGCGGATATCCTGAGCCGCTGCCGGTACTGCCCAGGCACCAGCACCGGCCAGCAACAACAGAGCGATTCCTTTCCTGATTACGTTTCTCATAACTTAGACACATTAAATGAATTCAACCCAAACACTTCCTTTTCCGGAGTGGCTTCATACGGCTGCCAGGTACGTACGTGAATCTTCGGATTTGCCTCATCCTTGAAATCCCACAGCAGGAACAGGTAACCCTTGTCGCTGTAGCTGTCGGCATTCCAGTGCTGCACCAGTTTGACTCCGTAGATATAATCCTTCTGACGGTGCTTCATGACCTTTACATCATCAAACACCACGTTGATGCGCGCATTCCGCCGGAACACTCCTGCAAGGTTGCTCAGGTAAGTCCGCTTGTCCTGTACCTTATAGGAAACGCCCGATACGAACTGTACCCCGTCGTTGCTCACACGCTTTCTTACCGAACCGGTAATAATCAGCGCATCGTCACTGAAGATATCTTCCAGGAAAGCCATATCCTTCCGGTTGTATGCCGTACGGAACTGCTCCACAAAATCCAGCACCAGCGAACGGCGGCGCAGGTCGGTCACCTCCAGGTTGCTTCTCATCACCTGACTGTACAGGTTCTGTGCGATAGAAAAACAAAGATTGGTAATCTGTCCGCTATTGTCAAAATTCAGTACAATTTCCTGATACTGGTCTTCCTCGAAACGTTCCCCGGCACGCGGTTCCATGATAACCGGAATATTACGTACCTGCAGTCCCTGATTGTTGCCGATGTGCAGACAACGCTCGATGATTTCCACTTCGTCACAACGGAAAGGGCATACCTCCCACATAATCATCAGCGACTCCGCTGCCTGATTGTTGATGTTGATTCCGGCCAGCGACAACGTCCGGTTCTCACCCTGGGCATTGTTCAGCTCTGTCAGAAGTTTCGTACCATTCTGTTCCATGCTTGCCTTGACCGCCGCACTCGGAGCATCTGTCACTTCCAGTGTCGTTTCATACTGAGCATGCGCCCAGACCGTCATGAACAAGCCAATTCCTAAAGCAATAAATTTCTTCATATTCGTGTTATTTTTATTCGTATAAAATAAACCAGACCTTATTATCCGCAGCATACTGGGAAAGATTTTCCGACTTTCCGTTCAGCAGGTTCACCCTTGCTCCGTTCTTCTCCTTGTCGAACACCGCCTTGATGGCCGTATCCGAAAAGACAACCACATACCAGGCAGGATTCACCGAAGACTTCACGTTTCCCCACATCAGTTTATGCTCATCCTTGCGGGCACGCATGAACTGCTCCAGTTCCGCACTGCCTTTCAATGCCAGCAGTTCCTTCAGCAAAGGAGAGTCTACGGCCACCGGACTGCCCAGTGAGGGTACCTGTCCGGAAACAGGAGTAAAGACATTCGACTGTTTGGGTGCCGGAGCTTCAACCGGTTCCGCAGCCATGGCCTCCAGATTGACCTCATCCGTAACCGTCGAAGCCTTCTGAGTTGTATTTTTCTTTACACTTTTCTTCGGTTCCACCGGTTGGACAGCCACTTCCTGCTTCACCTCAGGCGCTGGGGCAACCGCCGGTTGTGCAGCTGCGGTAGACGAAGCCACATCCAGTACCACTACCTTCTCGGAGGAAAGCAGATTCTTTTTCTCCACGAAGAGGAAGACACGCTCCATCGCCCCCCGTTTCAACTGAATCTTTTCGGAATGCTTCTTGATGGAATTAATCAGAATCTGGTCGGCTCCCTGCAGTTCCTTGTTGTCGCCCATCTCGGCAAGAATGGCATTCTTCAGACTCGTCTCGGCCATTGCGGTAGCCTCTTCCACCGTGGCAGCAACCCCTTCTCCGTACAGGTACTGCGAACTTCGCTTAATTTTATTCACCTTGGCCTTTTCTTCCATATAAGCCACCTGAGCGGTGAGACTTACCGGAAGCAGGCATCCCAGCAGACAACATAAAATCAGTTTTCTCATGATTCACCCCGTTTAATGTGAAAATTTCACCGACTGAATGACTGCGGAAGGAGACTCGTCGGCGTATAAATTAGAAAGATTATTCAATGGAATATAAGGATACAACACCGCTTTCATCCCTTTTCCTCCCTTCTCGAGGGCCTTCCGCGGAAGTTGAAAATAAAGAAGATGCTGATACATCAGATCACGGTTCAGATAAATTACGGTTCCCGTAATCTGTTCCTTATCAACCGTTTCCATTCCCACGTAAGGACGACAGCCTTCTCCGGTCATCTGAGCGACGAGAGCCGCCAGTGATACGTCCTTTCTGGAATAGGAACGGTATCCCTTAACCGCCAGTGAAAACGTCCACGAAGCATCCATATGAGGCGCATGCGAGAAAAGATTCAGTACGGACTCTTCCGGGAAACGGTCGTCGAGCAAGTACTTCCACCCCTCTTTCCGACGGGTCAGATAAGCCCCGCTCTTCATCTGCGGAATCAGGAATGTACCTTCCTTATCGTAATATACATTGCTCCTTACCCGCTGCAACGACTTTTCATTGAATTTCGGCATTTTCCGGACAGGCACCTCTTTCCGCAGTTCATCCAGTCCGGCAATCCATGCCTGAGTCAGTTCGTACTTGTCCTTTCCCAAAAGCAAATCATACTGTTTCGGAAATACCAGATCGATCTTCATGCCCACTCCCTGCCAGGAGGCACGGAAACGGGATGAATCGGCACTCAAAGAAAACGGATACTTCAGGTCGACAGCCTCCAGCACACTGCAGAAGTCCACCTTCGCCTTCCCGTAGTCCACCCCGTTTACCGACAAAGTCAAGCGGTCCTGCCTCAGCAGGTCTTCCTTTTTCGACGGTTCGGTCAGCAAAGCCAGGTGCAGAAAAATCCGTTCGATAAAATCGTATACCGCAGGATGAAAATCCCGGCTCATCTCCTCCGGAAAAATCTTCAGTCCGGCCTTCTTCACCCCTTTCTGCTCATCCAGTACCACGTACATTTTCTTCTGAGGACATCCTTTCAGAGGCTGCAGCGTATCGGAGAGCACAATGCGCTGTTTCTCCAACTGCTGCCGCAACAAACTCAGATGCCCAGAATCTGTCGCCTGCTGTGCGCAGACAAAACTGCCCGCACACCAGGCGACAACCATTCCTATACTGCGGAAAGGAAACATAAGAGCGGTTTTTAAAGTCCGTTAGAACCGATCATCACAGCGCCTTTCAGCTTCTTGTCGGCTCCGTACCATTTAACGGTTACCGGCTCGTTGTCCTTGAAGCTTCCTTCGATATAATCACCCGGAGCAGCTACACGGTCTTTGGTATCTCTCTTGCTGATACGGCGGCTCTGAGTATAGGTAAGGGTTCCCAGACCATTGGCCTTTCCGCCAGAGATACTTCCTTCGTACTTCGCATATCCGAAATCGATGGTACCCTGTCCGTCCTGCACACTGGCAACCGGAGTCTTGGGAGCCGGTACATCGTTGTAATCCACCGTTGTTTCTTCGGCACCCGCCGTTTCGGTTCCTTCTTCCGGATTCACTCCGTCGACCACTTCGACAGGTGTTTCGCCATCGACCTTTTCAGGACCTACCTGTTCATCATTACCTGACAACATACCCGGTAAGAAATAAATACCTGCAGCTACCACTGCCGCACCGACTACACCTGCCACGTAAGGCCATACAGGACCTTTTCCGGGTACTTCCACCAGCTGTCCGTTACATTCCGGACAAACAAAGTCTTCTCCCAAACCGACTTCAATTACCTCTTTTGTATTTGCTTTGCTACAGTTGCCGATATTCATGCAACGTCCTTTTTTATTCAAGCTATTCTTTGCCATAACCCTAAATTTTAAGGAATCTGTCCCATGCAACCCCTGGCTGCACGGACAGATTCATTTAATAAAATTCAAAATATTACCCTTTTTCTATTCTCTTATTTCACCATTTCCAATGCCTTCAAACCAGCTTCGCGGAAGAAGAGGAAGGATTCAGCTCCCGTATTGCCTCCACATTCCGGCAGAATCACATCCTTCACCAGGTGCTGGATAGCCGTAACCAGTTCCTTACGCTTGTCTACATGCAGGTAGTCGGTACGCAAGGCAGTCTGCAGCTGTTCTTCCCAAGCCTTACCCAGTTCTTCAGTGAAAGAAGCGGCATAAGGAATTTCCGTAAACTTGTCGGCCATCGGCTTCAAGGTTTCGATACCGAAGTCATCCACCTCAACGGTTCCGTAAGCCTTCAGACCTGTACCGTCGTTGCGGTCGCCATACTTGATGATTCCCAAGGCATAAGCCGTCATCAGATACGGAGTATATTCCTTGCGGACCTCAGAAGGCAGTTTTTCCTTGGCCACATACAGATCCGGGAAGTTTTCGCCGGTTCCTTCCGTATGCAGGATGGTCCGGTTCTGGCGGGCCTCATTCGGATCTCTCAGCAGATAGTCGTATTTCATCTTCAACGCATCCAGTCCCTTCATGGCACGGATCGGGAAGCAATAATCCATGGAAACGATGGTCATTTCGTTCTTACGCAAACCGTTCATGTCCACTTTCACCAGTACACCACCCGTTACGGCGTTCATCAACGCATCTCTCAACTTAACGGCAAAGCGCTGTACCTGATCATTGCCTTCCACCTTCGGCAAGTTGATCAGCACAATCTTACGGTCGATATTGTGACGTACCTGCGGCAACGGATTGTTCTTGACCGCACGGTTCAGTTCAGTCGGATTCAGAGTAAGGAAGACGCCACTCTGCTCAATCAGTTCCTTGGCGAACAACTTCAGTTCATCGTCTGAACGGTACTGTTCATTCAACTGTTCCAGGATGTTGCGGTTGATCAGTTTATCGGTATTCTCAATCAGCACCTCATCGTGGATGGTAATCACTTTCTTGCGGACTACAGTATCCAACAGGTTGGAAATGCTGTCCTGTGAAATGGCCGAGCTGGCACGGGCAAAGCTGCGTTCAGTACCGATCAGTTTGATAATCTCTCCACGGAATTCATCGGCAATGGATTTCTGACGAGCCTTGTCGCGGATGATGTTCTTGGTAAATTTCTGTACTCCCTGATTGTCATAGAAACGGATAATGGTTTCCTTCAGGTTGGAAATACCGGCTTCGTCCTGGCAGCGTACACCGATCTGCTTGTCTGCATTCTCGAGCGCCTCATTGATAATATACACGAAACGTTCGATATGGCCACGCAGCCCGTTCACCTTGTTCAGCAATACAGAAAGCATGCTCACTGCAAAGTGCATTCCTTCCAGTTCAGTCTTCTTTACATAAAGCTGCTGCATGATGGTAGCATGTGCCTGAATCAGTTTATTCTTTGAAAGCAGTCCCATGATGATACCCTTGCTTGACCAGTCGAGCTGATTCAACGCCTTTGCCTTTTCCAGCTGTTCCAACTGCTGGTTGCAAGTGGTAATCCGTCCTTCAAATTCCTTGCGCTTGATATCTACCGCATCCACGATACGGTCAATCAGCTGCAGCAGGTTGTACAATGACAAGTCGCCGGAGCTCCACTTGTCGTACATGTATTCTTCAATCAATGTGCAGATCTCGCTGGCATGTTCGTCCCGGGCCTGTGTCTTGCCTTCAAAGAAATTCTTCACACCCACTTTGCGGAAGAACTTCTCATAACCATCGGCACACAATTTTTCGAGGTCATTCAGCGGCATCTTCTGCTTGCTGGCTTCCTGTGTCCATACCGGAATGACACTGCCCCAATATTCTGCGAAACTGGTCCATTTCTTCTGGTCGGAATCCAGAATCGGCTTATCCAGCATCAGGTGCTTGTCGGTCATGCGCCAGCGTTCCAGATTTTCGGCTTCGCTTACAAACGAATGGAAGTCGATATTGGCCGGTGTATCACGGAAGCCCATGTCATCGTTCCAGTTGTTGTAACGGAGCTGGAGCAATGCCTGACGTCCGAACGAGAATGTAAAATATTCAATGATTTCTTCTTCCGGAATCACGACACGCTTGATACCGAATGAACTGTATTTCTTGGAGCGGACCGGATCCACAACGCCTTCCTTCGCCTTTTCATTCAATTCCTGTCTCCAGTCGTCGATGTTTTCCAGCGAATAAGTACGGATGAACTCTTCCGTATTATCGTTCTGTTCCAGGAATACGTAATTATAAAGGAAGTCGGCCACCACCAAAGGCAACTGCTTGTGCGAGTCAATGGTCAGTCCGTTTTCGTTTTCATTAGTATACAGGATACAGTTGTCTACCACAGCCTTCACATTTTCCAGCGGTACACGGTCATAACGTCCGGTTACATCCACCGGCATGTATTTCTTGGCCATCAAGGCATTCAGTTCCACCAGTGCGGCATAACCATTGGCCTGATAACGTCCGGCATCACATCCCATAGGAACGGTCGGTTCCGGAACCATGGCATACAACACAATATGAGCTTCCGGATATTCCGCACGGGTCTGAGCCAGTACGTCGATGACAGAACCGGAACCGGTACCTCCTGCCAGTCCGGCAAAGATGTGTACGTTCAAAGGTACCTTACCGCTGATTGACTGTGCCTTCCGGTACTGTGCACGCAAAGTACTCAGGTAATTCTGGATAGAAGAACCGAACAGGATACGTCCTGCACGACGCTTCTGACCGGCAGCTGTCTCTACACTACCGATGGTTTTCTGCATCACTTCCGGATCACCGATAAATCCTTTCAGACCGGGGAAACCGCTGGGGTTTGCAAATACACTGCTCAGTTCTACTCCGCGCACATATACAAATTCGCTCTCACCGAAGGATGCGTCCTGTCCCAACACACGGAAGGTAACATCATTAGGCTGCATCATCTCTCGGGTAGAGTCGACATATACATAACCAATGGATAACTTTGAACGTTCTTCAGAAGAATATTCCTGGAACAGACGTTTACGAAATGCCTTCAGTACTTTTCCACCTGTTCCTCCCAACCCTACCAGGATATGGTTTTCTTGTCCTTTTACACTCATACTTTTAAAATTTATAAGATTACATATTCATCATATTCCGATAACGCAAACGGTCCATGCGCTGCTGCTCCTGATAGGCCTTAAAGCCCAATACAGCCGCAACCGACAGCCAGACTACGATTCCCCAGATCCAGCGCCGTACGATATAGCCCGAAAGGTATGACTTGATTCCGGCTGACAGGACTTCCGGCTGCCGGCTCACTTGCTCCACATCCAACTGGTCGATGTATTTTTTCACCAGTTTTCTTCCCCCCAGCGGGACTTCCTCTTCCAAGATATTCTGTATTGCTGTCTGCCGCTCTTGCGGATCTTTTGTCTGCTGTATGACTTGTGCCACCGTCATCAGGGATTGCTCGGCGGATACCACGTACTCTTTTACTTTAGATGCACCCAGACCTAAAAACGCCTGTACCCCGATTACTGCCATCAGTACGATGGACAAAAAAGCACTGAACAGGATTGAGCCGGCCAGATAATCCGGGAACAGCCAATGAATAATCAGCAACAATACAATTACTGCTACTACAGATATCAACAAAGCCCCCAATAGCGATGTAATAATATTTCCAACTAGTACAAACATAAAAATATTAACGATATTCTAATATCCGTCAAATTAAAAGAAAAAAATCCAAATATGACAAACTCCTCAAATATTTAACTAAAAGGAATTATTGTTTTCAATATTTAACTATAAAAGATGTTTTATAATATATTTTAAGTCTATAAAAATTGCTATTAACGTGTGTTTATCTTTTAAATCAGCTATTCAACTCCAAATATATAAAGAATATTCAAATAATATTTGTTTACATACAATATAATTTATGAAAAAATATATGCAGACTTCAATGGAGCGATATAAAAAACAGAAAGAGGCTGTCTCAAAATAGAGTTGAGATGGCCTCTTTTGTTTCATCTCCAATT
>ERZ835880.175-NODE-175-length-77466-cov-6.736446_pt1 | contig 77466 bp, 74 predicted proteins | sample MGYA00519944_ERZ835880 | MGnify/ENA primary metagenome ERZ835880 (study PRJEB31850, sample SAMEA3708787) | human gut metagenome | biome: human gut; feature: human-associated habitat; material: faeces | place: China | collected 2014 ... | reverse complement strand
GTAATGCGTTATTAGAATTAATGAAAGATGAATTAGATGAAAAAAGAGAAGAAGGGGAAGCTCTTGGAGAAAACAGGATTAATCAACTGATTTTGAAATTGTCCGAACTGAACAGAACTGATGAGATTCTCAAAGCAGCTGCAGACAGGGAGTATCAGAAAAAATTATTAAAGGAGTTTGGACTTTAAAAAAGTTTGGAACACATGAAAAAACCTCAGGTTCGGGTGTTGCAGCACCGTTCCCTGAGGTTTTTTCATTTTCTATTTTAGGAGTTTTAAGTAATTGACTTATTCAATAATCTGATTTTTCTGTTTTACAGGTGGATTCTTGTTCCAGTCTCACCAAGAATTCCGTCTTTTGCTTTCTCAAGCAGTGTGATCAGTGATTGTCTTCCAGGTTTGGATTCAGCAAAGTCAAGCGCTGCCTGTACCTTAGGAAGCATAGAACCAGGAGCGAAATGTCCTTCTTCTACATACTGTTTTGCTTCATCAACTGTCACATCGTCAAGCCATTTCTCATCCGGCTTTCCGTAGTTCAGTGCAACTTTCTCAACAGCAGTCAGGATGATGAGGAAGTCTGCGTCGAGCTCTTTGGCAAGGAGAGCACTGGCAAAGTCCTTATCAATAACTGCACTTGCACCTTTCAGGTGGTTACCCTGGCGCATAACCGGGATTCCACCGCCGCCACAGGCAATTACAAGGTCACCGGAGTCAACCATTGTACGGATTGTACCGATCTCAACGATCTCCTGCGGTTTTGGAGAAGCTACAACACGACGGTATCCGCGTCCTGCATCTTCTTTCATGATATAATCATATTTCTTAGCCATAACATCAGCTTCTTCCTTAGAAAGGAATTTACCGATTGGCTTGGATGGTGTCTCGAAAGCCGGATCATCAGCATCTACACGAACCTGAGTGATCATTGTAGCAACCGGAATATCATGGATTCCTCTGTTGAACAATTCTTCTCTCAGGGCATTCTGCAGGTCATATCCGATGTAAGCCTGGCTCATTGCAACACATACAGAAAGTGGTGTGTTTGGCTGTTTCTCATCCTCATGTGTTAATGCGATCATAGCGTTGTTGATCATACCAACCTGAGGACCATTGCCGTGTGCTACGACTACTTCGCAGCCTTCCTGAATCAGGTCTACGATCGCGCGTGCTGTAATCTTAACAGCAGCCATCTGTTCAGGAAGAGTATTGCCAAGGGCATTTCCGCCGAGGGCAATGACAATACGTTTTTTCTTTTCCATTTTAGGATCCTCCGTATTTACTGTAAAGGTATTGTACAGGTCTGAAAGATTCAGGCCTGTACAATAAGTTACTAATTAAGGTAACTGTGAAACTATTTTTGTCTGAGAAATTTAAACTTACTCAAAAATTCTGGACATTCCTCTTTCTTCGAGCTTCTTCAGAATTTCCTGTGGGTTCTCGAATTTAGCAAGGAAGATCATAGCTGCGATGATGTATGGTTTGAAGCTAGCTTCTTTGTAAAGTGGATCTCTGTAACGATCGAATACGGAAGCGTCAACTTCACCTTCTTCACAGCTTACGCCTGTGATGTCAGCTGGCAGACAGTGCATGTAAAGAGCTTTTCCGTCTTTTGTTGTAGCCATGAGCTCTTCTGTACAAGCCCAGTCTTTATGCTCTGCGTTCTGAGCAAGAAGTTCTTTCTCAAGAGCCTTGATACCTTCTGTATCTCCGTTTCCGTAAAGCTCTGTACGTTTTTCCATAGCTGCAAATGGAGCCCAGCTCTTTGGATATACGATATCAGCATCTTTGAATGCTTCAGCCATGTTGTTTGTCTTCTTGAAGGATCCGCCTGATTTCTTAGCGTTCTCTTCAGCAACTTTCTCAACATCCTCGAATACTTCGTATCCTTCTGGATGAGCAAGAACAACGTCCATTCCGAAACGTGTCATAAGACCGATGATTCCCTGTGGAACAGAAAGTGGTTTTCCGTAAGATGGTGAGTAAGCCCATGTCATAGCAAGTTTTTTGCCTTTCAGGTTCTCAACTCCGCCGAACTCATGGATGATGTGAAGCATATCAGCCATAGCCTGTGTTGGGTGGTCAATGTCACACTGCAGGTTTACAAGTGTAGGTTTCTGCTCAAGAATTCCGTCCTTATTTCCTTCTGTTACAGCGTCAACAACTTCGTGCATGTATTTGTTACCTTTTCCGATGTACATGTCATCACGGATACCGATAACATCAGCCATGAAGGAGATCATGTTAGCTGTCTCACGAACTGTCTCACCGTGAGCAACCTGAGATTTTCCTTCGTCAAGATCCTGAACCTCAAGACCAAGAAGGTTACAAGCAGAAGCGAAAGAGAAACGTGTACGTGTGGAATTGTCACGGAACAGAGAAATTCCAAGTCCGCTCTCGAATACCTTTGTGGAAATGTTGTTCTCTCTCATGTAACGAAGAGCATCAGCTACTGTAAATACAGCCTCGATCTCGTCGTCTGTTTTCTCCCATGTAAGGAAGAAGTCACCATTGTACATCTCTTTGAAGTTGAGTGCGTTCAGTTTGTCAATATATCCCTGTAATTTTGCGTCCATCTTTAAAATCCTCCTGATTAAAATGAATTATTTGTTTTTAGGTTTATTAGCCAAGGCAGTTCCGGCCGGAAATTATCCGGTCAGAACGCCATAGGTTCAATGAATTGGTTGCGTGATCACACGCAAATGCGTTAGCAAATACTGAATTACTCAGCGTAAGACAGTGGAAGTGCAGCGTATACTGCAGCACATGTTACGAGATCCTGTTTCCATGTCATCTCGTTTGGTGCGTGAGCCTGAGCCTCTGCTCCAGGTCCGAATCCGATACATGGGATTCCATTTCTACCCATGATAGATACACCGTTTGTAGAGAATGTCCACTTATCTGTCAGAGGACGAGCCTGACGCATCTCAAGTGTGTCAGCAGCACCGATTCTCTGATCTCCGTAAAGACCTGTGTAAGCTTTCTCAAGAGCCTTAGTTACTTTGTGATCCTTCGGAATAGCCCATGTTGGGAAGTAGCACTCGATCTCGTATACACATCCTGTGTAGGACGGACGATCGTAGTTGTACATAGAAACAACAACGTCATCACCGTATTTCTTAACGCTTGGCAGGTTACGGATCTCATCTAAGCAGCTCTCCCATGTCTCTCCGAATGTCATACGACGGTCAAGAGATACAGCACAGGAATCTGCTACTGCACAACGGCTTGGTGATGTGTAGAAGATCTGAGATGTTGTAACTGTTCCACGTCCAAGGAAACGAGCCTCTTCGTAGTCAGGGTTGAATTTCGGGTTAAGCATTTTAACAAGACCTTTGATCTCTGTCTCGTCAGCGTCATCGTTCTCGTTAAGAGCACGAACATCCTGAAGAATGTCAGCCATCTTGTAGATCGCGTTGTCTCCACGCTCCGGAGCAGAACCGTGACAGGAAACTCCCTTAACATCGATACGGATTTCCATACGTCCTCTCTGTCCACGGTAGATACCACCGTCTGTAGGCTCTGTAGAAACTACGAATTCTGGACGAATCTTGTCTTCGTTGATGATGTACTGCCAGCAAAGTCCGTCACAGTCTTCTTCCTGAACTGTACCAACAACCATTACTTTGTATCCTTCTGGAATGAGTCCGAGATCTTTCATGATCTTTGCTCCGTATACACCAGATACGATACCGCCACACTGGTCAGATACTCCACGTCCACCGATCTCTGTCTCTGTCTCGTATCCATCGTATGGATCGAATTTCCAGTTATCGATGTTACCGATACCTACTGTATCGATATGTGCGTCAAATGCGATGATCTTGTCGCCAGTTCCCATGAATCCCATAACATTTCCCTGTGGGTCGATGACAACTTCGTCAAATCCAACTTTCTTCATCTCAGCAGCGATTGTCTCTACGTGAGCTTTCTCATCACAGCTTTCTCCCGGATTTTTTACGATAGCACGAAGGAAAGCAGTCATGTCTTTCTCATAGCCTTTTGCATACTCTTTGATTTTGTTAAGATCCATTGTTCTTCTCCTTTTGAAATAAAATCTTGTTTTGGTGTTACAGTTTCTTCTTAGTTGTATTGCGAGAAATGATTATCTCTCATTTCCGTCCCAGACAATTGATTTGTATCTATCCGGATCAGTGTCTCCCTCAGTAGAGAAGAGAAGTACTTTTGAGTTCTCATCCAATCCGAGGTGCTCTCTGAGCGGTTTGTACTCATCCATTGTCATGATGCACGCAAGTGTTCCAAACGGTGCGGCTCCGGATTCTCCGGAAGTAACAGGCTGATCACCTTTGAAAGGTGCAGCAAGCATACGCATACCTTTGGCAGCAACCCAGTCAGGTGTTGCGATAAATGTATCAACGTGGTTTTTCAGGATATCCCATGAAATTGTGTTCGGCTCTCCACAAGCAAGACCAGCCATGATTGTAACCATGTCTCCGTCTACGATGCGGATAGCTCCGTCCTTAGCACATGCTCCTTTGTAAAGACATGCAGCAGGCGCAGCTTCAACAACAACAACTTTCGGTGGATTTTCCGGATAGCGGTTAGCGAAGAATCCCTGAACTGCTCCGGCAAGTGAACCAACACCAGCCTGAATAAATACATGTGTCGGACGCTCACATCCAGCTTCATGAAGCTGATCATCAGCCTCGTTAGCCATTGTTCCGTATCCCTGCATGATCCATGCCGGAATCTCTTCATATCCGTCCCAGGCTGTATCCTGAACCATTACGCCGTTCTCTGTCTTCTCTGCCATAGCGTTAGCCATACGAACACATTCGTCGTAGTTTTCCTCTTCGATCGTAGCTTTCGCTCCTTCTTTCAGGATGTTGTTCAGTCTTGTCTGAGTGGATCCCTTCGGCATAAGTACTACAGATTTCTGTCCAAGCTTGTTCGCTGCCCATGCAACACCACGTCCGTGGTTACCATCTGTTGCAGTGAAGAAAGTAGCCTGTCCGAATTCATTACGCAGTTCGTCAGATGTAAGAACGTTGTAAGGAAGTTCTGAAACATCCTTTCCAGTCTGCTTTGCAATGTAGCGAGCCATTGCGAAAGATCCGCCGAGTACTTTAAATGCGTTCAGTCCGAAACGATAAGACTCATCTTTTACATAGACCTCTTTCAGTCCAAGGTATGTAGCCATGTGATCCAGTTTTACAAGTGGTGTAACACTGTACTGCGGGAAGCTCTCATGGAATGCGCGAGCTTTCGCTACATTCTCAAGTGACATTACCTGAAGCTGAGAGTCATCTGTTTTTGGCATTTCGTTTACTGCCCATTTGATAGTTTCCATTATAGTGACCTCCTTAAATTAATACGTGTCATTTGCCCATGTAACTGTAAAGTGTGAATTTCGATATCCCCAAATACGAAGAAACTTTATCGCCGGACTTTGTAATAAGGAAAGCACCGGCATGATCCAGATACTGGACAACAGCAACTTTGTCGTCTTTGTTCATCATTGCAACTGGCTTTCCGACCTTTGCAACGGCCTGCTCAATCAACAGATCCAGAAGTTCATTTACATTATGTGTGATCCGTCGTGGCGAATCACCTGTAAGATCCGGAAGATTGTCTTTCGTAGCGATCAAAGACTGAATTGCTGTACTCGCAGCTGTAAAAGCTGTGATGTCATAGTTTAATGAGAAGATGTATGAGACCGATCCGTCATCGTCTCTTATATAGAAGGTACTCGATTTCAAGATCCGTCCATCTTCTGTTTTAGTAAGATAGGAAAGCTTATCATGAATCGTTGACGGATCCGACTGAAGTGTCTCAAGAACAATTCCTGAAGGACCATCTCCGGTCTGTCGGTTCGATACATGTCCGTTCTCGATGTACACGATCGATCTCTCCAGATCTTTTGTCTTCAAATCATGAATTGCAATCTCACAGGAACTTCCAAATTGTATTGCAAGTCCGTGTGCAAGCTGCTTAAGAAAATCTAAGGTATGGCGCATATGTCCACCTGCCTTTCTACATGCTTTCTGTCTTCATAATCCCATAATATCATAAAAATCACGATAGTCAATACCTTTCCTAAAAAATTTTTAGGTAACAAAAAACTTTTTTAGATTTCTTGTTGCATTTAGACAATTTAGATGTTATTCTATGTGTATCAGAGACGTTGATGTACGAAATGCACATAACAGGCGGATAGCATTTTAACATCAAAGTGTAGAAATTCATAAAAAGGAGAGGTTACAATTATGTTGATCTTAGGTAATGGTAGAGTTGTGACAAGAAACCCTGAATGTCCTTATATGGAAGAGGGCGCAGTAGCAATTGATGGTAAAGTAATCTGTAAGGTTGGACCAACAGATGAGTTGAAGAAGGCTTATCCAGATGCAGAGTTTATTGATGCAAAAGGCGGAGTGATTATGCCGGCATTCATTAATACTCATGAACATATCTATAGTTCTTTTGCAAGAGGACTTGCTATTAATGGATACAATCCAACAGGATTGCTCAGCATTCTTGAAGGAATGTGGTGGACACTGGATAGAAACCTGACACTGAATGATACTTATTTAAGTGCTATGGCTACTTATATTGATTCTATCAAGAACGGTGTAACAACAGTATTTGACCATCATGCAAGCTTTGGAGCTATCAAAGGTTCCTTATTTGAAATTGAGAGAGCAGCGAAGGAAACAGGAATTCGTTCCTGTCTCTGTTATGAAGTTTCCGACAGAGATGGAAAAGACAAGGCCAGAGAGTCTGTAATGGAGAATGCAGAATTTATTCGTCATGCACTGAAGGATGACAGCGGAATGATCGCCGGAATGATGGGTATGCATGCACAGTTCACAATCTCAGATGAGACAATGGAACTTGCAGCAGCAAACAAACCGGATGAAGTTGGTTATCATATTCATGTTGCAGAAGGAATTGAAGATCTGCATCACTGCCTGAAACATTATGGAAAGAGAATTGTTGACCGTCTGATGGACTTCAATATTCTTGGGGAGAAGACACTGCTTGGACATTGTATCTACATCAACCCACATGAGATGGATCTGATCAAAGATACAAACACAATGGTTGTTCATAATCCAGAATCCAATATGGGAAATGCCTGCGGATGCCCTCCGACAATGGAACTTGTACACAGAGGAATCCTTACAGGACTTGGAACAGATGGATATACACATGATATGATGGAATCCTTCAAAGTGGCAAATATTCTTCATAAACATCACCTTTGCGATCCAAATGCAGCATGGGGAGAAGTTCCGACAATGCTGTTTGAGAACAATGCAAAGATTGCAGGACGTTATTTCGACCAGAAGCTCGGAGTTCTTGAAGAAGGCGCAGCAGCAGATGTGATCATTGTTAATTACAATCCGCTGACACCAATGAATGAGAATAACATCAATGGTCACCTTGTATTCGGAGTAACTGGACACGATGTTGTGACAACTGTTGCAAACGGTAAAGTATTGATGAAAGACAGAAGACTGACAGAGATTGACGAAGCGAAAGTTATGGCAGACTGCAGACAGGCAGCAGCCGAACTTGGAAAACGTATCAACAGTCGTTAGGCTTAGATTGACGGATACTGTTCATTAATGTTAACATATATAACAGATGTGGACAGTATCTTTGATCGCACATTTCGTCAAAACTAACCGGAAAGGACAATAAAATAATGAAAGAAAAGAAATCAGAAGCACCTCGCAGAGGAAACGAAGAACTGTTTAAGTGGGATGGTAACCCGACATTTGGTCAGATACTTCCGCTTGCTGCCCAGCATGTACTTGCAGCAGTTGTAGGATGTGTTACACCGGCAATTCTGGTTGCAAATGCAGCGAATAATGCAGGCGGAAACGTAAACATGGGTCTCTTGATCCAGATGTCACTTGTATTTGCAGCATTATCAACATTCCTTCAGCTGTATGGAAATAAGATCCATCTTGGATCCGGGCTTCCGGTCATCATCGGTGTAAGTTTTGCTTATGTTCCGACAATGACAGCAATTGCAGCACAGGCTCAGGACGTTAACACGATTTTTGGCGCGATGATCGTAGGTGGTATTGTAGCAATTATCGTTGGACTTACTATTAAGCAGATCAGAAAGGTGTTCCCACCACTGGTAATCGGAACTGTTATCTTTGCGATCGGTCTGTCTCTTTATAAGACAGCCATTAACTACATGGCAGGAAACTCCGCGAACACATATGAAGTGATCGTAGAGCAGAGAGGTCAGACAGCAGCACTTGTTTATGGTTCCTGGCAGAACTGGCTTGTATCCCTTGTAACACTGGCAATCGTAATCGGTCTGAACCATTACGGAAAAGGACTTTTCAAACTTGCATCTATCCTGATCGGTCTGGTCTGTGGATATGTACTTGCATTGTGTCTTGGAATGGTTGATTTTTCAGCACTTTCAAACGCAGGTTGGTTCCAGCTTCCACAACCGTTCGCTTTCGGTGTAAAATTCGATATCTCAGCGATTATCCCGCTGGCAATTTTGTTCCTTGTCAATTCCATTCAGGCAATGGGAGATTTCTCCGCTACAACAAGTGGTGGTATGGATCGTCTTCCTACTGACCAGGAGCTCAACGGTGGTATCATCGGTTATGGTATCAGTAATATCGTAAGTGCATGTTTCGGATGTCCTCCGACAGCAACTTACAGCCAGAACGTAGGTATTGTTGGTTCTACAAAAGTTGTAGCAAGAAAGGTATTTTCACTTTCAGCATTTATCCTTCTGATTGCAGGATTGATTCCGAAATTCTCAGCACTTCTGAGAACAATTCCTCAGTGTGTACTTGGTGGAGCAGTAGCATCTGTATTCGCAGGTATCGCAATGACAGGTATCAAGCTTCTTGTAAGTGAAGGTATGTCTACAAGAAATACAACAGTTGCAGGATTATCTATTGCAATCGGTATGGGTGTATCCTTAAGTAACGGATGCTTAAATCAGATGACATCAACAATTTACGATGGATTAGGAATGACAATGGGACTTGAGAACTTCCAGTCCATCATCAATAACACATTTGCATCATCACCGGTTGTACTGGCGACAATTTTTGCAGTTATTTTGAATCTGGTTCTTCCGAAAGATCCAAAGCCGGAGGCAAAATAAAAGGAAACAGATCTTTGAGAAAAGACAGGTTCTTGGGGAATGATCTGTCAGAGATTTCAAAGATTTAATCATTACGGAAGAACCTGCCGATGGCAGGTTTTCCGTGATAAAAGAAAAAAAGAGAGGTAAAAAGTATGAGTGAAATTATGAGACCTATGTCATTTGAACAGCTTTTAAACTGGACATTGACAGAGTACAAAGAGAATGGAACAGTATTTGGAGAGCGTCATCCATATCATGCGGACAGCAAGTTCAACCGCACAATCTTCGGACGCGATCTTGAGACACCAATCGGACCGGCAGCAGGTCCAAACACTCAGCTGACACAGAATATTATCGCAGCTTACTACACAGGAAGCCGTTTCTTCGAGCTGAAGACAGTTCAGGTAATGGACGGAGACGAGCTTGCAGCATGCATTAACAGACCATGTATCAAGGCTGATGACGAGTGCTATAACTGTGAATGGTCTACAGAGCTGTTTGTTCCACAGGCAATGGAGGAGTACATCAAAGCATGGTTCCTTCTGAAAGTGATCTCAAAAGAATTCGGACTTGGAAGCATGGACGGATTCCAGTTCAACATCAGTGTTGGATATGATCTTGCCGGAATCAAATCAGAGAAGGTTGACACATTCCTGAACACAATGCAGCATGCACAGGATTCAGAGATTTTCAAGCACTGCAAGGCTTATCTTCTTGAGCATGTTGACCTGTTCGAGAAAGTGACAGCAGAAGATATCGAAAGCATTTCCGGTGATATCTGTAATTCTGTTACAATCTCTACACTTCACGGATGCCCTCCGGAAGAAATTGAGAAGATCGCAATGTATCTGATCACAGAAAAGGGATTCCATACATTTATCAAATGTAACCCGACACTTCTTGGATACGAGTATGCAAGAAAGACAATGGATGACATGGGATACGATTATATCGCATTCGGTGACTTCCACTTCAAAGACGACCTGCAGTACGAGGATGCTGTTCCGATGCTGAACAGACTGATCGCTGTCTGTCAGGAAAGAAACCTGGAGTTTGGTGTGAAGATCACAAACACATTCCCGGTTGATGTAAAACAGAATGAACTTCCAAGTGAAGAGATGTATATGTCAGGAAAATCTCTGTATCCACTTTCCATTTCCGTAGCAAATATGCTGGCAAGAGATTTCGGTGGAAAACTGAGAATCTCCTATTCAGGTGGTGCTGATTTCCATAACATCGAAGGAATCATCGATGCAGGAATTTGGCCGGTAACAATGGCTACAACAATCCTGAAACCAGGCGGATATGACAGACTTTGCCAGATTGCAGGACTTCTTGAGAAAGAAGGCGTTGTATTCACAGGTATCGACGCTGCCAAGACAGAGAAACTGGTTGAAGAAGCAAAGACAAGCCCATATCATGTAAAGGCTGTAAAACCGCTTCCGTCCAGAAAGATCAACAAACAGGTTCCGCTGATCGACTGCTTCATCGCTCCTTGTAAAGAAGGATGCCCGATCCACCAGGATATCACAACATATCTGCAGCTTGTAGAAGCTGGTAAATATGAAGAAGCTATGGATGTTATCACAGAGAAGAATCCACTTCCATTCATTACAGGAACAATCTGTGCACATGCTTGTATGGGCAAATGTACACGTAACTTCTATGAGTCACCAGTACATATCCGTGAGATGAAGCTTGAGGCAGCTCAGAACGGATACGAACCACTGATGAACAAGCTGACAGCACCTGCAATCACAAAAGAAGGTAAGGCAGCAGTGATCGGTGGAGGACCGGCTGGTATGGCAGCTGCTTACTTCCTGCGCAGAGCCGGAATGGCAGTTACAGTATTTGAGAAGAACGACGCTCTCGGCGGTGTTGTTCGCCACGTGATCCCAGAGTTCAGAATTCCGGGAACATCTATTGATAAAGATGCAGCACTTCTTGAGAAGATGGGCGTTGAAGTTCGTCTGAACACAGAAGTAAAAGATACAGCAGCACTGAAAGCAGAAGGATTTACAACAGTGATCCTTGCAGTAGGAGCTTCTGAGCCTGGAGTATTAAGACTTGAGCAGGGTGAAGCTAAGAATGCACTCGAGTTCCTGGCTGACTTCAAGGCAAATGACGGAAAACTTGATATCGGTAAGAACGTTGTAGTTATCGGTGGTGGTAACACAGCAATGGATACAGCAAGAGCAGCAAAACGAACAACAGGCGTTGAACATGTATATCTTGTATACAGAAGAACAAAACGCTATATGCCGGCAGACGAAGAAGAACTGGTAATGGCAGTAGAGGACGGCGTAGAATTCATGGAACTCCTTTCTCCTGTTAAACTTGAGAATGGAAAACTGATCTGCGAAGTTATGGTTCTTGGCGATATGGATGCTTCTGGAAGAAGAGGCGTTGTTAAGACAGGAGAACTCAAAGAGATCCCGGCTGATACAGTGATCGCAGCTGTTGGTGAAAAAGTTCCGACTGCTCTTTACAAGGCAAATGGAATCAACGTAAATGACAGAGGACGTGCTCTTGTAAATGAAGAGACATTAGAGACAAACGTAGAGAACGTTTACGTTGTTGGTGACGGACTTGGCGGACCGGCTACAGTAGTAGAAGGTATCCGTGATGGTCTCAAAGCTGCTCAGGCAGTGATCGGAGAGACTCTTGTAAGAGATTTCGATGCAGAGACGGATGAAGCTGTTGTATACGAGAGAAAGGGTAACCTCGAAGACGTACGCGAAGACAGCACAGAGGCTAAGAGATGTCTTAACTGTGCAGGAATCTGTGAGAACTGTAAGGAAGTTTGCCCGAACAGAGCAAATGTAGCAATCAAGGTTCCGGGACTGGAGAAACATCAGATCATCCACGTAGATTACATGTGTAATGAGTGTGGTAACTGTAAGAGCTTCTGTCCGTACGACAGTGCTCCGTACCTGGATAAATTCACATTATTCATGGATGAGAACGACATGGCAGACAGCAAGAATCAGGGATTTACAGTACTGGATAAAGATGCAGTACACTGCAAGGTTCGTTTCTGTGGAGAGATCCTCGACTGGACACTTGGAGAAGAGACAAAGATTCCGGAAGCACTTCAGAAAGTAATGGAGACTGTTTGCAAGGACTACACATATCTGTTAAGATAATAGCAGAAGGTTTATGTGAGATTGCTCCGGTGGAAATAGAGTGAGACCAGAGTGATCATACGTGAGAAAGATAGCTCACAGGCATCTGCCTGTGGGCTATCTTCTTTTCAAAAGATGCAGAATATAGAAAGAAGGTCTGTAGAAGTGATAAGTTATTTCAGAGATGGCAGACTTTATGAAGCAGAATCTTTCTTATCGATAGTAAAGCCTGACTATACAGAATGTCCGATGATAGCTGCTGTCGGTGCAGGAGGAAAGACCTCTACATTGAGAAGGCTTGCAGAAGAGTATGCGCTGTTGGGGAAAAAAGCAATTGTTCTTACAACAACTCATATGAAAGAAGAGACGACTCCATGGAGCTGTGTGGCTGAAGAGGAAGAGTGGATCTGTAAAGGGAAAGCACTGCTTGAACGAGTGAAGGAATGCCTTGAACAATATGGACAGGCCTGGATTGGGGCAAGAGCGAAAAAAGGGAAAATGGGCTGCGTTCCGGAGCTGATTCTGGCAGAGATAGAAAGCTGGAATGTGCCATTACTTGTTGAAGCAGACGGAGCAAGGATGCTTCCATTAAAAGTACCGGGAGAACAAGAACCTGTGATCCCGCCACAGACAACATATGTATTCTCTGTCTACGGAATGGATGCCTTAGATCAAAAGCTGGAAGAGATTTGTTTTCGAAGTGAAAAGGCGGCAGAGCTTCTTGGGAAACAGCCGGAAGATCAGGTGACAGAAGAGGACCTGATAAAGCTTGCATGTCATGAACAGGGCGGGCAAAAAGGCTGTCCGAAGCAGGCAGAGTATATTGTTGTGTTGAATAAGGTAGATACAAAAGAACTGCAGGAAAGAGCATATAAGATTGCAAAGTGTTTACATGAAAATGGAATTAAAAATATATTTGTGACATCTTATAAGCTGTAATAAATATTGTAGAAAAAGTGCAGAGATTATTCTTGAACGTAAATAAATTAGAAAATAACGGAGAATCATAGAAGATTCTCAGGAAAATAGATGGGAAGTATTGAGATGAAGATATTGATTAAAGGTGCGGGAGACCTGGCAACAGGAATCGCATCCAGATTATATGGCGCAGGGCATCAGATCATGATGACAGATATTGCTGTGCCATTGACGGTCCGCAGACTGGTTGCATTTTCCAGAGCGGTTTATGAAGGTGAGGCAGTTGTAGAAGATATGACGGCGCGCCTGGCAAAGAATCAGGAAGAAGCAGAGGAGATTATGGAACAGGGAGATATCCCTGTGATCGTTGATCCAAAGGCAGAATGTATACAGTGGTTTCAGCCGGATGTGATTGTGGATGCCATCCTTGCAAAGAGAAATCTTGGAACAAAGATCACAGATGCACCGTTTGTAATCGGAGTAGGTCCAGGATTTACTGCCGGAGAAGATTGTAATTGTGTAGTCGAGACAAAGAGAGGACATACATTGGGTAATGTGATCTGGGACGGAAGTGCGATCCCGAATACCGGAGTTCCGGGAAATGTTGGGGGATATTCTATTGAGCGTCTGATCAAAGCATCCGCAGATGGGGTGATCGAACCGAAGGCTGTGATCGGCGATCTGGTACGAAAAGGACAGATCGTTGCAATTACAGGCGGAGAGCCGGTTTATGCGCTGATGGACGGTATCGTTCGCGGAATGCTTCAGCCAGGTGTTCAGGTGACGAAGGGACTGAAGATCGGAGATATTGATGCTCGTGCAAAGCAGGAGCATTGCCGGACAATCTCAGATAAAGCAAGGGCGATCGGCGGAGGTGTGCTCGATGCAGTCTGCAGTTATGAAAAGAGCAGAGGAAAGTATGCGCTGATCTTATTGGCGGCAGGTCAGAGTGTTCGGTTCGGTTCAGATAAACTGAAAGCAGTTGTAGAAGGTGAAGCAATGTATGAAAGTGCGATCAGCCGGTTTGAAGCATTTCAGGGATTCAAGTCTTATGTAGTGACAGGAAAAGAAGAGATTACACTTTCAGCAGAGTCAGCAGGCTACACGGTGGTATGCAACAAAGAACCGGAGAAGGGAATCTCTCTTTCTGTAAAGCTCGGTCTGACAAAGGCAATCAAGGATGCGGATGAAAATGGAACACCGCTTCGAGGAGTCCTATTCAGTGTCTGCGATCAGCCAAGATTAAAAAAATCCACGATTCAGAGAATTATAAATACAGCATTTCATAATCCGGGAAAGATCGTTTGTGCAGGAGAAGGAACAAGAAATGGCAATCCGGTCTTGTGGGATAAGAGATTCTTTGATAAACTTTTGGAGTTAGATGGAGATATCGGTGGAAAGAAGATATTGAAAGAAAACTTAGATTCGCTGAAAATTGTGCCGGTACAGGCGGGAGAACTTCAGGATATTGATCGCAAAGAAGATCTCGGAACGGCATAATGATAGAATTGCTGGTTGCATATAGTGTGAACAGTAATAAAAATAGCAGCGGTGAGCTGAAAGGAGAATGCAAATGCGGGTAGGAGCAGTGATTGCGGCAGCAGGAAAATCTGGTGGATATAAGAGTTATGATAAGATGAAGTCGGTGGATGGAATCCAGGTTCTGCGTCAGATGATTTTAAATTTCAAGAGAGCAGGCGTGGATGAGATCGTGCTGATCACAGGATATCAGGCGGAGCAGGTGGAGAAGAAACTGGCGAAGCTTGGTGCAGTATTCCTTCGCAGTGAAGATTATGAGAAGGAAGAGATGATCACGTCAGCAGTTCGAGGGATGAACTACCTGAAACCGCGCTGTGAGAAATTCTTCTTCTGTCCGGCAGGAGTTTCTCTTTTCACAGAAGATACCGTACGTGTATTGATGCAAAAAGCGAAAGAAAATGAAAACGATCATGAGAAAGTCTATGTACCTGTCTGGGAAGAACGAAAAGGACATCCGATCCTGATGGATCGCAGTATGATCGATCAGTTTGCTTCTTATGAAGGTGAAGGTGGACTTAAAGGCGCCATGGATGTGCTGAATGTAGAACGCATTTTCGTTCCGGTGGAAGACAATGGTGTAGCGATTTACTCCGGACAGGGAGAACCTTTCCGTGAGATTTTCAAAGAGAAGGAAAAGGAGAGAAGAATCCGTCCGAGAGTGAAGCTTCAGTTGGAGAAGAATGAGAACTTCTTCGGTCCGGGAATTGTATTCCTTCTGCGTCAGATCGATACACTTGGTTCGGTAAGAGACGCCTGTGCAAAGACAGGAATGTCTTACAGCAAGGGCTGGAGCCTGATCAGAAGTGCAGAGAAAGAACTCGGATATACCGTCGTAGAGCGAAGTCCGGGAGGCAAGCATGGCGGTGTGGCCAGTGTAAGCGAAGCAGGGAAAGACATACTCAGAAAATATGAACTGCTGGAAAAAGATGTGGTGAAATATGCAGAGAAGAGATATAAGGATATATTTGAATCTTGATCTGTCTTTTACACGCAATATGTGAGAAGAAAGCTAATATTAGCGAAAAAAGCGGTCACATGACATTATTAAAATACAGTTAATGAAAAAAGTTGCGTAAATCGCAACTTTTTCAAGAAAAGCGATTGTTAAAATAAAACAAATCGGTTATAATAAGACCATCATTTAGAAAGAAAAGACAGGAATAATTACAACATTTTTATGAATGAGATGCCTGTCAGGAGGAGATAGGATGAAAAAGAGAATTTTAGCAGCAATGATGGCAGCCGTAATGGTGTTTTCTATGGCTGGATGTGGATCCAAAGCCGACGAAAAGACAGACGACACAGCAAAAACAGAAGTAACTGACAACAAAGTCAGTGATGAAGAAGAAACAGAGATCCAGGTATTTATTGCAGCCAGCTTAAAGAATGTAATGGATGAGCTCGTAACACAGTATAACGAAGAGCATCCGAACGTAAAGATCACATACAATGCAGACAGTTCAGGTACACTTCTGACACAGATTGAAGAAGGATATGAGTGTGATATCTTCTTTTCAGCAGCACAGAAGCAGATGGACCAGCTTGAGTCCGACGGTCTTGTAGTAGACGGAACAAGAGCGAATGTTGTAAACAACCAGGTAGTAGTTGTGACAAGAAAAGACAGCGGAACAAAGGTAACAGGACTTGATAACTTAAGCGAAGCAGAAAGCTTTGCACTTGCCGGTGGAAGCGTACCGGTAGGTAAGTATACAAGAACCGCACTTATGAATATGGGAGTTCTTCCGAAGGTGGATGATCCTTCAGCAATCACAACAGAAGAAGTATCAGAAGCACTTGGCGGACTTGAGATCAGCGAGCAGGACAACGTAAGCAAGGTTCTTTCCGCAGTAGTGGAAGGATCTTGTGAAGTTGGAACAACTTACTACTCTGATACATATGGATTCGAGGACGAACTCGATATTCTTCAGACAGTAGGGTATGATCTGACAGGAAATGTAATCTATCCGATCGCACGTGTAGTAAATGATGAGGCTGATGATGCACAGAACGCAGCAGCAGATGATTTCATCAAGTTTGTTCTGTCAGACAATGCAAAGAAAGTATTTGAGTCTTATTACTTCGATACAAATGTAGAATAAAGATAGTGTGATAGTAACGGATGTGTTACTATAGAAGCAGAGGGTTACTGTTCACTCCCGTGTCAATCACTTTGCTGATTGACACGGAGGATGCGTGTTTTGACTTGAATGCATCTCGCCCCATCGCCAAAGGCGATTTAAAATGGCGAGATGCGTTGCTGGTCGCACATCGTGTGAACAGTAACAGTAGAGGCTGCCAGAAATGAAAAGTTTCGGACAGCCCTTTTCTTATAGTTGTAAAGGAGAGTGAATGATAGAATGGATGAAATGATGGAAATCCTGAAGAATCTGGATTGGAGCCCATTATTTATTTCAATAAAAACAGGAATCGTAGCTACGATATTTTCCTTTTTTCTGGGAATCTATGCGGCACGTAAGGTTGTGAAGACAACTCCGGGGAAAAAGGCTATTATAGATGGAATACTGACCTTGCCAATGGTACTTCCGCCGACAGTGGCCGGCTTCTTTCTGTTACTGATCTTCAGCAGGAGAAGACCGTTTGGAATCTTTTTATTTGAAAATTTTGGAATTAAAGTTGTGCAGACATGGCTTGGATGTATCATTGCTGCCACAGTAATTTCATTTCCGCTGATGTACAGAAATGCCCGTGCAGCGATGGAACAGATCGATGTGAATCTGATCTATGCAGGAAGGACACTTGGCATGTCAGATACAGAAATCTTCTGGAAAGTAGTGATCCCGACCGCAGGACCTGGAATCGCATCCGGAACGATTCTTACATTTGCCAGAGCACTCGGAGAATATGGAGCGACATCTATGCTTGCCGGAAATATTCCGGGAAAGACAGGAACAATCTCGCAGAAGATTGCAATGGTCATTCAGGACGGAGACTATATGACAGCGGGCGTGTGGGTCGCGATTGTCATGGTGATCGCATTCCTGGTGATCTTCCTGATGAATCTGATCTCGGGCAAGAAAATGACGAATGTCAAGAGGTGGTAAGAGATGGCGATAGAAGTAAAGATTCAGAGAAAACTGAATACATTTGAGCTGAACATAGATTTTAAAAGTGATTCTAAACGAATCGGAATCCTCGGCGCATCCGGATGTGGAAAGAGCATGACACTAAAGAGTATTGCAGGAATCGAGCCGCCGGAGAGCGGATTGATCAAAATTGAAGGAAAGACAGTTTACGACAGCGAAAATAAAGTGAATTTAAAACCACAGAAGCGTAACATTGGCTATCTGTTTCAGAATTATGCACTTTTCCCTACAATGACGGTGGAAAAGAATATTGCCGTCGGATTAAAAGGGAAAAAGCAGGAGAATGCAAAACGTGTGCGTGAGATGATTGAGAAATTTCAGCTGACAGGACTGGAAAAACGATTCCCGGCAGAGCTTTCCGGAGGCCAGCAGCAGAGGGTAGCCCTTGCGAGAATCATGGCTTACAAACCGGATGTGATTCTCTTGGATGAACCATTTTCAGCACTTGATATGTATCTGAAGGACCGTCTACAGCAGGAATTACTGGAGCTTCTCGAAGATTATGAGGGTACTGTGATCATGGTGTCTCACAGCAGAGATGAAGTGTACCGGTTCAGTGAAGAACTGCTGATCATCGACCAGGGGCAGATTGTGGCAGCAGGGAAGACGAAAGAATTGTTCCAGAATCCGCAGAGAAAAGAAGCGGCACGGCTGACCGGATGCAAGAATTTCACAAGAGCAGTTTATGTAGATGAACATACAGCAGAGCTGACAGACTGGGGAATTACGTTGCATACAGAGCAAAGAAATATCCCGGAAAATACCAACTATATCGGTTATCGTGCGCATGATTTTGTTCCGGTCTGGGGAGAAGGTGGAAAGAATCAGATTCCATTTCTATTAGAGAGTAAGGCAGCACTCCCTTTCGAAGATAATTATTATCTGAAACCTGCAAATGAAGAGGCAGATCCGCCTGTGATCTCCTGGTTTGTGCAGAGAGAAAATCAGGAGAAGATCCTGGAAAAAGGACTGCCGGATGCGCTGGAGCTGGTGGAGGAAGAAGTGCTGTTCCTGGAATAGCATCTTCCCATATAGATGATTTTTGAGTGAAGCGTTACGGTTTGAAAGAAATGTAAAAACTCCTTTTCAGGATATTTACATCAGGGAAAAACTAGTATATAATAAGCACGTTTTTCGAAAAAAGGAGGACATCATGAAATCAGTACAGAATGATATGACTGTTGGAAGTCCAATGAAGATGATCTTAAGTTTTACATTTCCCATCTTTCTTGGAAATGTTTTCCAGCAGTTTTATAATATGGCAGATGCTGTGATCGTAGGTAAGTTCGTTGGAACGAAAGCGCTTGCAGCAGTTGGAAGCACAGGAACAATCATGTTTCTGATCTATGGATTTGTAGTTGGAATGACAGCCGGATTTACTGTTCTCACAGCGCAGAAGTTTGGCGCAGGAGACATGCAGGGGATGCGGCGCACCGTTGCAGGGGCAGGAATCCTCTCATTCTTGATCGGACTGTTTCTTACGGTTACCTTTATGTTATTTATGAAACCACTTTTGCATCTGATGCACACGCCGTCTGATATCTTTGCAGATGCATATAAGTATATTATGATCGTCAGCGGAGGAATCCTGGCGCAGATGCTTTATAACTTGTTATCCAGTATTTTAAGAGCACTAGGAAACAGTAAGATTCCATTGTACTTTCTGATTATCAGTGCGTTGCTGAATATCGTGTTGGATCTGGTTTTAATCATTGTGTTTCAGATGGGCGCACCGGGTGCGGCAATCGCGACGGTAGTAGCACAGGGCATATCAGGTGTACTCTGTCTTATTTATATTATGTGGAAGATTCCGATTCTTCATCTGAAAAAGGAAGACTGGCATGTTGGCGGACAGATTTATGCGATCCAGTTAAAGATCGGACTTCCGATGGCATTGCAATATTCTATCACGGCAATTGGAACTATGATGGTTCAGTCTGCCCTGAATATTTTGGGATCTACGCTTGTGGCGGCATTTACTGCGGCAAGTAAGATTGAGCAGGTTGTGACACAGGCATATGTAGCGATGGGAACAACAATGGCAACTTACGGAGCCCAGAATATCGGAGCCGGAAATGTACCAAGAATCCGTCAAGGTTTCAAGGCGTGTACAATTCTTGGTATCGGTTACTCTCTTGTAGCAGCAACATTTATCATGACAGTAGGAAAATACATGACCTATCTGTTTGTCTCAGAGGATGTGGATATTATCATGAGTTCTGTGGATATCTATCTGAAATGTATCGGACTTTTCTTTATTCCGCTTGCAATTGTGAATATCTACAGAAATGGAATTCAGGGACTCGGTTACGGCCTGCTGCCGATGATGGCCGGTGTTGCTGAACTGATCGGAAGAGGTGTGGTAGCATTGATCGCAGCGAAGGAAAGAAGTTACCTTGGAGTATGTCTGGCAAGCCCGGCAGCATGGGTGCTGGCAGGAGGTCTCCTGATCGCGATGTATTATTATATTATGAATGTTCATATGAAGAAGATGTTTGGGGATTATAATCAGAAAGTTTGATTATTCACAATGTGCATTGCATCGCGACTCGCATTCAACCATTTGGATTTCTCAGTTTCAAAACGTTCGAAAAGCCAGGCAATGGCTTCATCCATTCCTTCATCGGAGAGCGGAAATGTCTTTTGTTCTTTCTCTTCTTCCGGTGTATCTTCAAAGCACCACGGTTCTGGATAAATGAATACGGTGAAGGTTGTGCTGCTTTTTCCGTCATCTCCGCGAAAGAAATAGCGCATTCCGTGATGTGTACCTGAAAATGGTTCTTTCTTAAGTCCCCCGTAAGGAATCAGTTTTTTATCAATCATAGTAATACAATGTCCTTTCGAAAAAAGTAATTTGTTTTGTTATTGCGTTTTTTGAAAAAAGGAAGCCAGAAGTCTAGCTTCCTTTTTATTATAGTGGAATGCGTTTTCTTCTGCAAGAAATGATTTATTCCATAGCTTTTTTGGCAAATTCAGTTGTGACAAGTTTTTCATAAGGAGCGCGTGAATCCAGTTCTCCGGCACTTTCCAGAATATCCTGAAGCAGCTCGAAACTCTCTTTTTCAAATATAAGATCTGCTTTCCAGGTGTCCTGTGTATAATAACGGTTTACAATCGCTGTGATGGTTTTAAGATCTGTTTCAGGAAATTGAGGGGCAATCACGGAAGCAATCTCCTCTGGCGTGTGAAGCTGAACAAAATCCATACCTTTTTGAAGTGCATTTGTAAAGGATTGGATAATCTCAGGATGTTTGTCGAGATAGCTCTTCTTTGCGCTGTAGGCAGTGTAAGGAACATAGCCGCTGTCAGTACCAAGTGAGGCTACAACATATCCTTTTTCTTCCATTTCCAAAGCGGTTGCACTTGGCTCGAATTCAACAGTAAAGTCTCCACTTCCCTCTGAAAAGGCGGCAGCAGTGGAACCAAAATCAATTCCCTGGTTGATGTTGAGGTCTGTTTGTGGATCAATTCCATTTTTCTTTAAAATATATTCAAATACCATTTCCGGCATACCACCTTTTCTACCACCAAGAACATCTTTCCCCTTTAAATCAGTCCACTTAAAATCTTTCATCTCTTCTCTGGCAACAAGAAAATTACCGGCGCGCTGAGTCAGTTGGGCAAAGTTGACAACAGAATCGTTAGCACCTTCGTTATATGTGTAAATGGATGCTTCTGATCCCATGAATCCAATATCAGCTTCACCGGAGATGACAGCAGTCATTGTCTTGTCGGCTCCAAAACCAGTTACGAGAGTGAGTTCAATTCCCTCATCTTTAAAATATCCATTTTCAATGGCAACATACATAGGGGCATAGAAGATAGAATGGGCTACCTCGTTCAATGTCACAGAGACAGGAGCAGAACTGGTATCTGATTTGGTTGTGTTGGAGCCGGTTTCTGTTGTGTCGATTTTGGAATTTGCATCATTATCTTTGGAAGAATCAGAACCGCAGGCTGACAACAACCCAACAGTCAGAGCAGAAGCGAGTATTATGGAAATCAATTTCTTTTTCATAAATCCTCCAGAGTGATATAAGATTCTCGTTTAAAATATGCAAGAAAAGAGAATATGTGTCAAATTCTACTCCAAAGGGGTGTTCATTTTGGAAAATATCCTTTATGCTTAGTATAAACAGAAAGTAGGTGAAGCGTATGGATCTTGTTAAAATCGGAAAATATATTGCAGGGAAACGGAAAGCCCTGGGAATGACGCAGAAACAGCTTGCAGAAAAATTAAATATGAGTGACAAATCAGTATCAAAATGGGAACGAGGCGTTTGCTTACCTGATGTGTCGGTTTATATGGAACTATGTGAGATATTGGGAATCAGCATAAATGAATTTCTTGCAGGGGAGGATATTGACGCAGAAAATGTAGAAAAAAAGTCAGAAGACAACATTATACAAGTTACGAAAGACAGTAAAAAGAAACAGAAAAATTTAAAGAGCATTTTAGCAGTGGTAACGACATTTGCAGTGATCATGGTTCTGGTTTTAGGAGCAGTTTTCGTTCATAAGGTGATGCAGCCGAAGAATTATATTACAGCAGTTGACCGGACAAGTGCAGAAATGAAAACCGAAGAATTATTGTCGGGAGCAGATGGGGCATATCTTTTTAATTTTTATGCAAAAGAAGAGTATAAGACATTGACAATTTATTTGTCAGAGTATCAGGCGGGAGAATTAATCAATAAAAGTAAAGTGGCAGATTTGGACTATGATGGGATCGAATCGGCTAAAAGAGGTGTGATTGCTGTGATACCGGATTTTGAATTGTTTCGAGTGAAATTGATCATAGCAGACGATTATTCCAAATGTTCTACGGATTTTCCGATTCTGGAAAATGTCGAAAACAGAGAATATTATGGAAGAAGCGCGACACAAGTGGAGGGCGAAGTTCCGATTCAGCGGGATACAGAACAGGGGTTGATGGCATTGATTTACGGAGAAGATGGATTGGAAGCAATTCCGGTAAAAGAAATGGAGCAGGGAAATTTTAGGGAGAAGAATGATTATGTCTATTATCTGTCCTTCCGGTTTGAAAAATAATTACGTAAATGAAAATATGAGAGGTAAGATGAGATGAAAACAAGAGAAGAAGCTGCTGCCTATGGATTAACTTTCCCGGACAGCTATGAAGACAGACCTTTTAAAGACCAACGATGGCAGGTGATCCGTGTAAAGCCAGGTAAAAAGATATTTTTGTGGATTTACGAAAAAGACGAATTGATCCATTTGAATGTAAAGACGGATCCGAGATGGAGAGATTTCTGGCGTGCAGCGTATCCAGCGGTAATTCCGGGACATCATCAGAATAAAGAGCATTGGAATACAATTATTCTGGATGGATCTATTCCGGACAAGGATATTGAACGGATGATCGGTGAGAGCTATGATCTTGTAACAGACAGTCCTACAAAAAGAATTTATGAAGCTGTGAAACGGATTCCGAAGGGGCATGTGGCAACTTATAGACAGGTTGCGAAGATGGCAGGAAATGAAAAGATGTCAAGAGCAGTTGGAAATGCGCTTCATAAGAATCCAGATCCAGATCACATTCCATGTTTCCGTGTTGTGAATGCGAAAGGCGAGCTTGCCGGAGCATTTGCATTTGGTGGAGCAGATGTACAGGCAGAGCTTTTGAGAGAAGACGGTGTGGAAGTAGTAGATGGAAAGGTTGATCTGACAAAGTATCAGATGGATGATCAGATGGAAGAGTAAGATAGTACTGTTTCTTTTGGGAAAGATAGTGTATAATACTTACGAGTGATTGCTGTTCGCAAAGTACTGCGAACAGCATCTTTGTATAGTGCAAAGAGCAGGAAAGAATACATCATTATGGTTTCGCCTTTGAAGGGAAAAAAGTGTTGATCAGATAAGAAATGGAGAAATGAATGAAAATTAAGAAAGTGGCAGTCCTCGGTGCCGGAGCAGTAGGCTCTTATGTGATCTGGGGATTATCGAGCAGAAATGATATAGAGCTTGGAGTGATTGCAGAAGGAGAACGAGCAGAGAGACTGAAACAGAATGGATGCACAATTAACGGAAAAATATACCATCCCGAAGTATGGAACTCCGGAGAAACAGACGCTGTTGATTTACTGATTGTTGCATTGAAGTATGGCTCACTTTCGGAGGCATTGGAAAGTATTCAGAAAGTAACCACGGAGAATACGGTAATTATGAGTCTGATGAACGGGGTAGACAGTGAAGAGATTATTGCAGAAAAAGTAGGAGTGAAGCATCTTCTTCCGGCAGTGATCAAGGTCGCTTCACATAAGGAAGAAGATGGCTATCATTTTGATCCTGAGACAACAATCGGAATTATTTTTGGCGAGCTTACTGCACCTTACGATAGTGATCGTATCAGGGCAATCGAAGAACTGTTCAAGGAGACCGGAATTCATTTCCGGGCGACAGAGTATGCAAGAGAAGAGATGTGGAGCAAGTTTCGGCTGAATGTCTGTAACAATCTGCCACAGGCAATTCTCGGCTCGGGAGTTGGATGTTACCGTGACAGTGTGCATATGAAGGCAATCAGTGATGGACTGAAAGGAGAACTGGAAGCAATTGCGCAGGCGAAAGGAATCGATCTGAGTAAGACTGAGGCGTCTTCCGGGCGTGGAAGTGCAGTACCGCCATCTGCGCGTTATTCTACTTTGCAGGATTTGGATGCAGGAAGACACACAGAGATTGATATGTTTTCAGGTGCACTGATCCGTATGGGAAAGGAACTTGGAATTCCGACACCGTATAATGAGTATACATATCATATGATTAAAGCACTAGAAGAGAAAAATGACGGACGGTTTAATTATACAGGAGATGAAGAACCGACCTGGTCAAAATAAAACAGGGAACAATTTGTGGCAGAGGCAGGTTATGAAAAAATATTGAAACAGTGATGTTGAAACAACATAAAAGGTGAGGTAAATTAAGATGAAAGAATTATACGAAGCAATCGAAGTAAAAATTAAAGCAAGCGGTTATCCGAGAGCAATCTCCGGAGAAGATGTATACAACGACATCTGTGACCAGATTGACGGAAAAGAGAATGGAAGTTATGTATTGTTATCCAAGTTCGAAGATGATGTGATTTTTGAGTATCATATCACGATTCAGGATGAAGATTTCAACCTGGGGATTTTGACAATGCGAACACCGGAAGGCGTGTTTGAGACAGATTTTGATGCGGAATAAAAGGGGAAATATGTTATGAAGAAAATCAGCAGAGTTTCAACTATAATTAGCGCAATCATGCTACTTACTTACATTATTGTTCTTATCAGCATCTGGAGCAGGATTCCTGATACAGTACCGACACATTTTAATGCAGCAGGAGTGGCAGATAGTTATGGAAGCAAAAGAAACCTTGCATTTGAACCAGTTCTTGCCGCGTTTCTATTGTTATTCCTCTCATTGATGGAAAGAATTCCGGCAATCTGGAATTTCCCGGTGGCTGTTACAGAAGAGAACAGAGAAAGATTGTATAAGATTGCCATGATAATGATGGGCGGGATTAAGGTTCTGGTTACTGCCCTGCTGATTGATGTTGGAGTCAGCAGTCTTGTGGAAGGATATCCAATCTGGCCGATGTATATGATGCTTGGAGTGATGATGATACTGATTATCGTATCGATTGTTCAGATGGTTCGGGCGAAATAATGTGGAATAAGAAAGCAAATAAAAACCCTCTTGTGCAATATGTTTATCCAAAATCTAAAAAAAATATAAAATTTATATAAAATCCTTCTTGAATTTAGCGTGATGAAGTGCTAAACTCTTAACATAAAAACAGAGCGCGATCTATTTATTGATAAGTGCATCTGAATCGTAGTTAAGAAAGAAGGATAAAAAATGAACGGAGTTATAATGATGGTCATTGCCATCGTTGTATTAGGTGGAGGATATCTTTTCTATGGAAGATATCTTGAGAAGAAATGGGGAATTGACCCGAATGCAAAGACTCCTGCTTATGAGCTGGAAGACGGCGTAGATTATGTGCCGGCAGATACGAATATCGTATTTGGTCATCAGTTCGCATCTATCGCAGGAGCAGGACCGATCAACGGACCAATCCAGGCAGCAATCTTTGGATGGCTTCCGGTACTTTTGTGGATTCTGATCGGAGGTGTTTTCTTCGGAGCGGTACAGGATTTTGCATCTATGTATGCTTCTGTAAAGAACAAAGGACGTACAATCGGTTACATTATCGAAGAGTATATCGGTAAACTTGGAAAGAAATTATTCCTGTTATTCTGCTGGTTATTCTGTATTCTTGTTGTTGCTGCATTTGCGGATGTAGTCGCAGGAACATTCAACGGATTCGTAGCCGATGATGCCGGAGTTGTAAGCAAAGTAGCAGCAAATGGTGCTGTAGCAACAACATCCATGCTTTTCATTGTAGAAGCAGTAGCACTTGGCTGCATTTTGAAATATGCAAAACTGAATAAATGGGTTAACACAGCTATTGCAATTGTTATGCTTGTCGCAGCGGTAGCACTTGGACTTTATTTTCCAATGTATCTGACAAGAGAGACATGGCATATCCTGATCTTTATTTACATTCTGATTGCCAGTGTCGCACCGGTAACAATGCTGCTTCAGCCACGTGATTACCTGAACAGTTACTTGCTGATCTTTATGATTGCAGCAGCAATTGTCGGAGTATTTGTAGCAAATCCATCCTGTAATCTGAAAGCTTTTACAAGCTTCAATGTTGATGGAAGTTATATGTTCCCAATCCTGTTTGTAACAATTGCGTGTGGAGCTGTATCAGGATTCCATTCACTGGTATCTTCAGGAACTGCTTCTAAGCAGATTAAGAGTGAGAAGAACATGCTCCCTGTATCTTACGGAGCAATGATCATGGAAAGTATGCTTGCTGTAATCGCACTGATCGCAGTTGCTTCCTTCGCTGATGGCGAGGCGGCAGCACAGGGACTGACAACACAGCCACAGATTTTTGCAGGAGCAATCGCAAACTTCCTTGAAGTGATCGGATTACCGCATTCTCTTGTATTTACACTGATCAACCTTGCAGTATCAGCATTTGCATTGACATCACTTGATTCCGTTGCACGTGTCGGAAGACTTTCTTTCCAGGAATTCTTTATCGATGATGACACAGATATGGATCATCTGCCATTGTACAAGAAAGTAGCAACCAATAAATATTTCTCAACAGTTATTACACTGGTACTTGCATACTTACTTGCAAAGGTTGGATATGCAGAAATCTGGCCACTGTTTGGATCAGCAAACCAGCTTCTGTCGGTACTTGCACTGATCGCATGTGCAGTATTCCTTAAGAAGACAAAACGCCAGGGAGCAATGCTCTGGATTCCAATGGTCTTTATGATGGCAGTAACATTTACAGCACTTGGAATGACAATCTGTAAACTGGGAGGTCAGTTTATGACAACAGATCTGAGCCTTGGAAATACACTACAGCTGATCTTTGCTGTTCTGCTTCTTATCCTTGGAGTAATCGTAGCAATTCAGGGAATTAAAAAGCTTACAGAGAAGAAAGAAGCTCAGGCAGATAAAGTTGAGGAGACAACCATTCTGGAATAAGCAGAATAGTTAATAAAGGGTAAGAGACAAGATCTTCATGCAGACTTAAAATGTCTGGCATGAAGATCTTTTTTCTAGTTATATTTAATTGTACTCAAATAGAAACAGGTTAAAGTATAGAAATTTTACATTCGCCGGGTGTATACTAAGTCGTAATGTAAAAAGACAATCTAAGTAGTAACAAGATCAGGGGGAGTATAAATGAACGCGAACATAAATCAACAACATATGTTCAGCAACAAGATGATCCGTGCTCTTTTAGTACCAATCATACTGGAACAGTTATTGAATTCCATCATGGGTACCGCGGATACGATGATGGTTAGTAATGTGGGATCCGCGGCAATCTCAGCAGTATCGCTCGTGGATTCCATTAACATATTGGTGATTCAGGCATTTTCCGCATTGGCAGCCGGAGGTGCGATCGTCTGCGCCCAGTACATTGGACAGGGGAATAAAGAACGGGCAAATGAGTCTGCACGACAGGTACTATTTATCATCACTCTTATATCAGTAGCTGTCAGCGCATTTTGTCTTATTTTTCAGAAACCGTTACTTCACCTGATTTTTGGAGCAGTTGAAGCAGATGTTATGAGAGCATCTGAAATCTATTTCTTCTACACTGCATTATCATTTCCGTTTATTGCGGCGTATGATGCAGCGGCATCGATCTTCAGGGCACAGGAGAACACGAGAGATCCGATGCTCATTTCAATGGTATCAAACGTGATGAATATTGTCGGAAATGCAATTATGATCTGGGGCTTCCATATGGGAGTCGCGGGAGCTGCACTGGCAACTTTGATTTCACGTATTTTCTGTGCGGTTGTAGTATTGGCAGAGCTTCGTCTGGATCGTCAGCCAATTGTGGTACGAGATTATCTGAAAATCCGTCCAGACTGGAGAATGATCCGCAGGATCCTTGGAATCGGAATTCCATCCGGTGTGGAGAACAGTATGTTCCAGTTAGGAAAGCTGGCGATTCAGTCCACAGTATCAACACTTGGAACAACAGCAATCGCTGCGCAGGCAATGACGAACATTCTGGAGAATCTGAACGGAATCGGTGGTATCGGAGTCGGAATCGGATTGATGACAATTGTAGGTCAATGTCTGGGAGCTGACCGGAAGGATGAGGCAGTTTATTACATCAAAAAGCTTTGCGTGATTGCTGAGATCGTTATGGCTGCGAGCTGTGTGATTGTTTTTGCACTGACGAAACCAATTACGATTCTCGGCGGTATGGAACCGGAGAGTGCGAAGATGTGTTTCCATATGGTAATGTGGATCACGATTGTAAAACCGCTTGTATGGGTTATGTCATTTGTTCCGGCATATGGATTGAGAGCAGCAGGGGATGCAAAATTTTCTATGATCACATCCTGTTGTACAATGTGGGCATGCAGATTCTGCCTGTGTGTATTTCTGATCCGTGTAATGGGATTTGGCCCGATGGGAGTATGGATCGGAATGTTTGCGGACTGGACGGTCAGAAGTATTATTTTCACCTGGCGATTCCACAGCAGAAAATGGCTGGAGCATAAAGTAATTTAAATAAGAAGAGAAATCTGAACAAAAAGAGAAATCCAAACAAAAATAGAAACAGCAGGGTTACTGTCGGGAAAGCATTTTAATAATAATGCTTTTGGCAGTAGCCTTGCTGTTTCTTATATCTGCTATTTTTTAAAAAGAAGTTTTAGTATATTTATAGATCTATGTCTGGTATATGATTCCTGAAAATTACTCTTCAGGTGCAAGCTCTGTTGTCTGCTTCTTTGGAGGCATAACCAGTGAGAAGATAAGGAATGCAATCAACGCAGCAACCAGTCCAGGTACGATCGGCTGATTGAAGTGCAGACCGAACAGATTTCCTTTGGAAACATGCTCCAGATATACTACAACAATAGTTCCGGCGATCAGAGAAGCCATGGTTCCTGCCTGGGAAGCTCCTTTCCAGTAATGTCCGAGAACATATGGGAAGAAAGAACCTGCGGCACGAAGGGTGAAGGCAAACATCAGGATTGTAACAATACTTGAAGTATTAAATAATGCAATCAGAGTAGCAAAAACACCTACAGCTGCCATTGTAACACGAGTTACGATCATGATCTCTTTATCAGATGCGCTAGGCTTAATCACAATCTTGTAAATATCATTTGCAAAGATCGATCCGGCACCAAGAAGGTCTGAGTCAGCACTTGACATTGTGGCAGATACGATACCTGCAAATAACAATCCGCAGATAACTGCCGGCATTGCTTCCATAGCAAGAACCGGAAGTGCATAACGGGCACCAACATCCTGGAAGTCCGCAGCATTGAATTTACCCATGTTGATCAGTGCAAGTACGATGATTCCCATAAGTGTCGGAACAAAAGCGTAGATAAAGTTTACGATCGCAGCAAGGACAGATCCCTGTCTTGCTGCTTTTCCGTCTCTTGCAGCGTAATATCTGGATACAGCTTCCTGTCCTACAGTAAATGTAGCAACATACATGATTGTTAAACTGATAACATCCATTACATTATAACCTTTAAACATGTCAAATGTTTCAGCAGGAACATTAGCTACAACATTGTCCCATCCACCGGCAAGATTCATTCCAAATGGAAGTGCGATGATCATTCCGATCACGATCAGGAATACCTGAACAAAGTCAGTAAGTGTAACACTCCAAAGACCACCCATGATCGCATAAATTGTTACAACGACACCTACGATCAGAACGGCTGTTTTATAATTCAGATTCAGCATAGTAGACAGAATAACGGATGATGCGATAAACTGTCCGGCTGTCAGTCCGATCAATGGAACGAACATGATCAAAGATGTAATGATTCCTGAAGGTTTTCCATAACGACGGCGGAAATATTCAGGAACGGTTTTAACCATCGCAGCACGGAATTTTGGTGCAAGGAATGTAAGGATCACAAAAGCAAATCCCATTGTGATAATGTACCATGCGGCACTGAGTCCGTGACTTTCCATACCCTGCTGAACAACACCGAGAGAACTTCCTCCACCAATCTCAGTAGCAGCAAGAGTTCCGGCCATTAAAAACGGTCCGAGTCGTCTTCCGGCAACAACGAAGTCTGTGTTGGATTCAATCTTCTTGGATGACAGATAACCGATCAATAACATAACAAGAAGATAAATAACAACGACAGCGGTTACAATAATGTTTGACTGCATAAAATATCCCTCTTTCCTTTAGTCAAATTTGAAAAAGGTATCAGGAAATAGCGAAACCTGACACCTATGTTCATACGAATAATTATACCATAAAAACTTTCACACGCAACCTGAAAAGAGAAAAAACTTATTGAAAATTATCAATATTTCCGGAAGATAATCGATTGGTATGGTAGATGTTAACAAAAATAATAAAAGGCGAGAGGACAGCGTGAAAAAGAACATTTTTTAGGGGGTGGACATTTGACGTTTCTATTATTACAATTATAATAATCGACAGAAAAGAGGAATTGTATATGACACAGATAGATGCGTTAAAAACAGATGAAATACAGAATTATGAGATAGAACATCAGGAAGAAGTGCGCCGCCTCGCAGGCGAGTGTATGGTAATTTTGGAAAATGACGGAGTCCTTCCACTTCAGGCTGGTACAAAGAAGATTGCATTATTTGGAACAGGAGCAAGACATACGATCAAAGGTGGAACAGGATCTGGTGATGTAAATGTACGTGAAAACATTTCGATTGCACAAGGGCTTGAGCGTGCAGGGTTTAAATTTGTAACAGAAGGCTGGCTGGATCAGTATGACAGACTTTATGCGGATGCGCAGGAAGCGTATGCGAAAAAGTTAAATGAATTTACAGAGAAAACAGGAAAACCATCGATGCTATATGCCTTCGAGAACCCTTTTGAGGAACCGGAACAGCCGGAGATTACAGAAGTGGATGTAAAAGAAGCGGATGCGGCAATTTATGTAATTTCTAGAAATTCCGGAGAGGGAAAAGACCGCAGGGCAGAGAAGGGAGATTATTATCTCAGCGACAGAGAACTTCAGAATATCCGTTTTATGACAGAACACTATAAGAACTGTATTGTTCTTTTGAATGTGGGTGGAGTCATTGATCTGACTTCATTGAAGGCAATTGAAGGTGTACAGGCAATTATGCTTGTGGGACAGACAGGAAATATGGGAGGTTATGCAGTTGCTGATGTGCTGACGGCCAAGACGATTCCATCAGGAAAACTGACTGATACATGGGCAAAGTCTTATGAGGATTATCCGTCATCTGCAACATTTAGCCACAGAGATGGAAATCTTGACGACGAATATTACAGTGATGGAATCTATGTGGGATATCGTTATTTTGATACGTTTGGTGTGATGCCTCTATATTGCTTTGGATATGGAAAAAGCTATACAGAATTTGAAATAAAAACAATGAATGTAACAGCAGATGAAAAGCAGGTACAGGTTGAAGTTGAGGTTACGAACATTGGTGACAAATATCCTGGAAAAGAAGTTGTTCAGGTTTATTATTCCGCACCGGATGGAATCATGGAGAAACCAACACAGGAACTTGCAGGATTTGCTAAGACTAAATTGCTTGCACCGGGAGAAAAAGATGTCGTGACGATCACATTTGCAACGACAGATATGGCATCTTTTGATGCATATGATGCGGCCTGGGTTATGGAAGAAGGGGAATACACGATCCGCGTAGGAAACAGTTCACGTAATACGGAGGCTGTGGCAGTCATCGACCTTGATGAGCAGGTGACAACACTCCAACTGAAACGTCTGATGCGTGATACAATTGCAGTCAGAGAGCTTCACCATATGATTCCGATTTTCGATATTGAATTTGATTTCGGTGTTCCGGCGATTCCGTTTAGAATTATGCTTCAGGCAGAGAACTTTAAGAAAGAACTTGTAGAATATGAAGTGATGCGCAGGACACTTATGGATAAGAGGAAAGATGAAGTTCTGACGCTGGAAGATGTAAAAGCAGGCAACGCGACTCTGGATGAACTGACAGCGCAGCTTACCGTGGAAGAAATGGCAGAACTTTGTGTTGGAACAGAGAGAAGAAATGGCGACGGAAATGTAATTGGTTCAGCATCCTCCTGTGTGCCGGGTGCAGCAGGAGACACCACTTCCAGTTTACTTGAAACACGAAAAGTGCCGAATCTTATTCAGGCAGATGGACCGGCAGGGCTTCGTTTAGAGACACCTTGTACTGCCATTCCAATCGCAACAACACTGGCACAATCCTGGGATATGAATCTGATTCATAGAATGGGAGAGCTTGTCGGAGAAGAGATGAAGCAGTTACATGTAGATCTATGGCTCGCACCGGGCATGAATATTCATCGTAATCCGCTTTGTGGTCGAAACTTCGAATACTATTCTGAAGATCCGGTATTGACAGGACTTTGTGCGGCAGCAGAGACGAAAGGTGTTCAGTCTCAAAAAGGAAAGGGAACAACAATCAAACATTTTGCAGGAAATAATCAGGAAGACAACCGTATGTTTACGAATGCTCATATCAGCGAGCGCGCACTGAGGGAAATCTATCTGAAAGGATTTGAGATTGCAGTAAAGACAGCTCAGCCATATGCGATCATGACTTCCTATAATCTGATCAACGGAGTTCATTCAGCAAACAACTATGACATGCTGCAGAACATTGCACGTGATGAGTGGGGATTTGAAGGTCTTGTGATGACAGACTGGTATACTTCACAGGATACAACAGAGATGGGAATGGTATCGCCATCTGGAAAATATACTCATTCCAGCAGTGTCCAGTGCATTAAAGCAGGAAATGACCTTCAGATGCCGGGATGTCAGCAGAATGTGGATGATATCGTAGAAGCAGTGAACGAAGGAAAAGAAATTACCAAAGCAGATTTACAGCGCTGTGCGAAACATATTTTAAGTGTTGCACTTAAGACAATGTAAAACCACCTCGGTAATGTGGAAGATGAGCGTCTTTTTAGTATTATTCAAAAATTAATAAACGATATCGTATAAGATCAAGCCTTTTGTGTCGCAGGATGCAGAAGGCTTTTCCTTTCCTTCCAGGATTGCATTGATACATTCGACGGGTCTTTCCCCTATGCCGATATCCAAAAGCGTTCCTAGAATAAATGGAGCCATCTGATAGAGAAAATCATTGGCTGTCATACGAATATAAAGCGTAGACTCTTCTGTGACAAAAGTAATTATTTTTATTTCTTTTTCGGTTCCTTTCTTTTTTCGAATCGAAGAGAAATGTTTAAAATCATGCTTTCCAAGTAATGAGTGGGCAGCGGTTTCCATAAGAAGAATATTTGGAAGTTCTGCTGTTTGTTCAGGTGACAGATTAAATAATGAATCTGATAACAGATCAGTTAATCGACTGCGATAGTTTTTGTGGAACAGGTCATAGATCGGTGATAAATCCATGGCATATTCATAAGTGATCTCGTGTGCATTTAAGTCTGCCCGAAAGCGTTCAGGTGTTGATACTGCGTCTAAAACGGCAATATCCTGTGGCAGATACTGGTTCAGAACAGTTTTGAATTCTGCAGGAGTCAGTTTACTTTCTGTAAGAAAATTGACTGTGAGATTCCGGGCATGAACTCCAGGTTCTGTTCGGATCCCGGCAAATAAAGTAACAGGAGTTCCTGTTACTTTTTCTAATACATTTTCAATTTTATAAGATACTGTGCGATCATTGCGGTTTTTGTCCGGGCGTTTCCAACCAAGATAACGTGTACCGTCATATTGGAGTGTTAATTTAATATTCTGCATATATCGTTCTCCATCTATAAATAATGTCTGTTTCCAGACAAGTCATCCTTTGTATTTTAACTGATGCAGATGGAAATGTATAGAGAAAAGAAGAGAAATAAGACTGCAAAGGCGAAGAGAGTGATTCTGATTTTATTTAAAATGTTTTCGAAATACATTTTTGGTCATTTCCATCATGTGGTCAATTTGATTTTGTTCTTCTTTGCTTTTACCTTCTTTTAATACTTCAAGAATTAATGAAACTTCATCCGGATTGAAACGAAGTCCCTGTCGGTTTGCATTTGTGATAAGAGCGAGCATGACCGGGGCAAGTTCATTTCCGGATTTTCCCTTCGTCTGTTTCGCAGCTGTCCTGATCAGTTCCAGCTTGAGTGGATCGATCGTTTTCATTGCAGGATGGTTCATCCAGTTTTCCATTGTTAAGATCTCCTTTCGGTGAGCTATTGTTTATAGTGTCTTCTGGCTCTTCATCAGAAGGTGGAGCAGATGAAAAGAATTGTGTAAACATATCTGCCATAGACATCATCTCTTTTATGTTCTTGAAAGTAGAAAAGAGCTGCTTTTCTTCTGATGTGAGATAAGGTGACAGATGGTCAAAAATAGAATCTATGTTGTCTTGAAAAAGACTTTCTATTCCTCGTCCAGAAGAAAAGTCACAGGCAGAAAGTGCATCATAACTGACAGGAGCCTGTTGGTGAAGAACATTTTGCAGTTCGATGAATTTAATGAAGACGGCAAGCATGCTCTGCGTAGCTGGCGGGAAAAGAGGAAGGAAAAGTTTCAGCATGCGAAGTCCGGAAGCAGTTGCTTCGTCAAAGGGGGTCATAGGCGTCGGTGTTTTCAAAAAAATAAACCCTCCTGACTTTCAGCTGAACTGATACATATATATGAAATGCAGAAAAAATATATTCCTGTTCATGAATATCGATGTGTGAAAAATCGGATCATGCGTATACTGATTTAAAGACCTTTTGTAATCAAAGGCATATCTTAATAATAAGAAGAGGAAAGGAAAGCGAAAATGTCCAGAAAGTTAATTATTGATGGGAATGCAGTATATGAAATTGATGAGAAGTGTATGTTAAAGAAAAAGCTTGGAGAACTGAAAGAAAAGAAGGTAACATCAGACGAAAAGAGAGCGGAACAGAGTGTTGTTACCGGAAAACCGAATCGTTTGAAAAGATAAGCCAGAAGGGGCATGCGGTTTTTCCGCATGCCCCTTCTGAAGTGGAAGAAGGAACAGATATCAGCATCCGCCACAGTTGCAGCCATTACCGCAACCGCCGCATCCGAATCCATTATTGCCCCATCCGCCGCAGCAGCAAAGAAGAAGGATGATCCACAGACAACTGTCATTGCCGCAGCCATTACCACATCCGCCACAACCATTACCACCCCAGCCACCGCAGCAGCAGAGGAGAAGGATGATCCAAAGGCAGGAGTTATTCAGTCCGCATCCATTTCCGTTTCCGCCACAGCCGCAGCTGTTTGCACATCCGTTGTCACAACCGCATCCGCAGTTTGTAGCTGTTAATTCACTCATTGTTAAATCCTCCGAAAGATTTTTTGATTTACAATGTTATAGTATGCGGAGAAAAAGAAAATGTGAGATGAGAAATTATTTGTAGTGATAAAGATGTGAAGTGGCAAAAATTATTCGAGCAGTCGGGGAAAATCTAAAATCCCCCAGCCAGATTCAGTTCCCGGAATCTGCACACAGGAAGCATGAAGTTTTAATTTGACTTCTGCATTGGTGAGAAACGGGTATTTTGAAAGAAGACAGGCAATTGCACCGGAAACAACAGGAGCAGCCATGGATGTTCCTGTTTTGGAAAGATAAGGCGGAGCATTTGGAAATTGAGAGTAAAAAGCATTGCAGCTTACAATTCCTGTGCCGGGGGCAAAAACATCAGGTTTGACAATGCAGTCATCTGTAGGACCGCGGCCGGAATAATTGAGAGGATGCCTTTGGGTGTGGATCAGAGGAAAAGTGTCGGGAACACCAACAGTGATAACTTTTGGGCTGCTTCCGGGAACTGTGACGGAACCGGGAGCAGGTCCGTAGTTTCCGGCAGAGACAACTACGACGAGCCCAAGATCCCAGAGGGATTCCACAGCATTCAATAAAAGAAGTTTTTGATGAATGGAAAGATCCGGTCGTGTACCTACGGAAATGTTAATGATCCGGATATGGAATTGCGTGTAGATATCACGGATCCATTGAATTCCATTTATGACATTTTTGATAGATCCGTTTCCATTCTGATCCAATACTTTCCCAATAATAAGATTGCAGAAGGGAGCGATTCCGGCATAAGTTCCGGAAGAGAGAAGTCCGCTTCCCGCAAGAATTCCGGCTACATGGGTTCCGTGTCCACTATTGTCGATGAGAGGGGAGAAATGAGAGAAAGAAAAAAGAACTTTTTCGGAAGAACCAGTGGTACTGGAAAAATCCCGAAAAGAAAGGATACGACCTTTAAAATCAGGATGAGGAGAAATTCCGGTATCAAGAATAGCAACAGTGACATTTTGTCCGAGAAATTTGTGTTCCTTTGTGTCCGGACACCAGTAGTGAATGGATTGTTTTACCCATTTCATGAAGGAAAAGCCTTTGTTTTTTTCTTTATTATATGCCTGATATTAAATTGGTGTAACTGTAAAGAAAAAACACTTGACACCATCTTGCGTTTCGTGTATGATAGCAGAGGTGAAGATAATGAATAAGTTTTTAGAGCAGGCATTATTGTTTGATTTCTACGGGGAATTGCTTACAGATCATCAAAAGGAGATTTATGAGCAGTTCGCACTGGAAGATCTTTCGCTCAGTGAGATTGCTGAGATGAAGGGGATCAGCCGCCAGGGTGTACATGATCTTGTGAAGCGGTGTCAGAAGACACTGGAAGGATATGAGATGAAGCTTCATCTTGTAGAAAAGTTCCTTTCCGTGAAGGAGAAGGTTAGTAAGATTGATGATACGCTTGCAGAGTGGGAACGCGAGAAGAATGACCCGGAAGAGATGGTGAAGCGGATCCGTAAGATTGCGGATGCGATCATAGAGGAGTTATAGAATGGCATTTGACAGCTTAAGTGAAAAACTTCAGAATGTATTTAAGAACCTGCGAAGCAAGGGAAGACTGACAGAGGATGATGTTAAGGCAGCTCTGAAGGAAGTTAAGATGGCGCTTCTTGAAGCAGATGTAAACTTCAAGGTTGTTAAGGGCTTCATAAAGGATGTTCAGGAGAGGGCTGTTGGTCAGGATGTGATGAACGGACTGAATCCGGGACAGATGGTGATCAAGATCGTTAATGAAGAGCTGGTTAAGCTTATGGGATCTGAGACAATAGAGATCAAGCTTCAACCGGGCAGTGCGATCACAGTGATCATGATGGCAGGTCTTCAGGGAGCAGGTAAGACAACAACAACTGCAAAGCTTGCAGGAAAGTTTAAGTTAAAAGGTAAGAAACCACTTCTGGTAGCATGTGATGTTTACCGTCCGGCTGCAATTAAGCAGTTGGAGATCAACGCAGAGAAGCAGGGCGTAGAGATGTTCTCCATGGGAGACAAGAATAAGCCGGCGGATATTGCGAAGGCAGCAGTTGAGCATGCAGCAAAGAATGGTAACAATATTGTGATCCTTGATACTGCAGGACGTCTTCATGTAGATGAAGATATGATGGCAGAGCTTCAGGAGATCAAGGAAGCTGTGGAAGTTCATCAGACCATCCTGGTTGTCGATGCGATGACCGGACAGGATGCGGTGAATGTAGCAAGTTCCTTTAACGATAAGATTGGAATCGACGGTGTGATCGTCACAAAGCTTGACGGAGATACACGAGGCGGTGCTGCGCTGTCTATCAAGGCAGTGACAGGAAAACCGATCCTTTATGTCGGCATGGGAGAGAAGCTTTCAGATCTGGAGCAGTTTTATCCGGACAGAATGGCATCCCGAATTCTGGGAATGGGAGATGTCCTTTCCCTGATTGAGAAGGCAGGCGCTGAGCTTGATGAAGAGAAAGCCAAGAAGATGGCTGATAAGATGAAGAAAGCTCAGTTTGACTTTGAAGATTATCTTGACAGTATGGAACAGATGCGTAAGATGGGCGGTTTGTCCAGCATCATGGGAATGCTGCCTGGAATGGGTAATCTCGGAGGTAAGATGCCTGATCTTGATTCCGAAGAGAATGAGAAGAAGATGGCTCAGATGGAAGCAATCATCTACTCCATGACTTTGGAAGAGAGAAGAAACCCGGATCTGCTGAATCCATCCAGAAAGCACAGAATTGCCAAGGGTGCAGGTGTGGATATCGCAGATGTGAACCGTATGGTAAAACAGTTCAACGAATCCAGAAAGATGATGAAGAAACTTCCTGGAATGATGGGTGGCAAAGGTGGAAAAAGGGGCAAATTCAAGCTTCCCTTTTGACATATAAATGAAACAATAACAAAAAATTAAGAAAAATTATGAGGTGAAAAAAATGGCAGTAAAGATCAGATTAAAGAGAATGGGACAGAAGAAGGCTCCTTTTTACAGAATCGTAGTAGCAGATTCTAGATCTCCAAGAGACGGAAGATTCATCGAGGAAATCGGAACATACGATCCGAACCTTGAGCCAAGCGCAATCAAAGTAGACGAGGAAGCAGCTAAGAAATGGCTCAACAATGGTGCTCAGCCAACAGAAGTTGTTGGAAAGATCTTCAAAGCAGCAGGAATCGAGAAATAATCGAATCTGTATGAGTAATGTCTGTAGTTGAGTGATCAGCTGCAGATAAATAACGATGTCTCCGCGGAGGGCGAGTATCATGAAAGAATTAGTTGAAGTTATTGCAAAGGCACTGGTAGATCAGCCGGATGAAGTCTCAGTTACTGAGAAAAAGGAAGGCAGAACTACTGTACTGGAACTTCATGTAGCAGATGGCGACATGGGTAAAGTGATCGGTAAGCAGGGTCGTATTGCAAAAGCAATCCGTTCTGTTGTTAAGGCAGCAGCAACAAAGGAAGACAAGAAAGTCGTTGTCGATATTGTTTGAGAACAGTATCAGAACGAAAGAAAAAAGTAACAGAGTCATTGCTTGGTAAAGCAGGGCTTAAAAAAGGGACAGCCTTCATAAAGAAGAGACTGCCCCTTTCTTTTTACGCGAGCAACGAGCCAAAGTCCGTGCTTGCACGAGACCTTGGCGACTGCCGCGATAACTTGAGAAATTCGCGAAGTGTGTTTCTCATAGTTTCATAAGAAAGGAATCAGGAATGGAACAATTTCTTCAGGTGGGAGTGATTTCTTCCACACATGGTCTGCGTGGTGAAGTTAAGGTATTCCCGACAACGGATGATGCTGCGCGTTTTCAGACATTGAAAAATGTTGTCCTTGATACAGGAAGGGAAAAGTTGGATCTTGAGATTCAGTCTGTTCGTTTTTTTAAGCAATTTGTAATTGTGAAATTCAAGGGCATTGATAATATCAATGATATTGAGAAATATAAAGGAAAAAGTCTCTTTGTAACAAGAGAAAATGCTGTCGAACTGGAAGAGGACGAGTATTATATCGGCGATCTGATCGGTATGGAGGTCTATACAGATGACAGTGAGGAACGCTTTGGAGTACTCAAAGACGTGATGGAGACAGGAGCAAACGAAGTGTATATCATTACTTCTGAGAATCACGGAGAAGTGCTGCTTCCTGCAATTCACGAGTGTATTCTGGATATTGATGTAGAAGCGAAGAAGATGAAAGTGCATCTGATGGAGGGATTACTGTAATGAATTTCCATGTATTGACTTTATTTCCGGAGATGATCGAGCAAGGTGTGAATACAAGTATTACAGGCCGTGCGATCAACAATGGACTTCTTTCGATCAATGCAGTGAATATCCGTGATTATGCATTTAATAAGCATAACAGTGTGGATGACTATCCATATGGCGGCGGTGCAGGCATGTTGATGCAGGCGGAGCCGGTGTATCTGGCTTATGAGGCTGTGAAAGAGCAGATCGACGAGAGAAAGCAGGAGCCACAGAAGCATCCACTGCGTGTAGTCTATCTCTCTCCACAGGGAGATGTATTTAACCAGAAGATGGCAGAGGAGATGGCTCAGGAGGAAGACCTTGTGTTGCTTTGCGGTCATTATGAAGGAATCGACGAACGCGTTCTAGAAGAAATCGTGACAGATTATGTTTCCATCGGAGATTATGTACTGACCGGAGGCGAGCTTCCGGCAATGGTCATGATCGATACGATCTCAAGACTGGTTCCGGGAGTGCTTCACAATGATGTCTCAGCAGAATTTGAGTCATTTCAGGATAATCTTCTGGAGTATCCGCAGTATTCCAGACCGGAAGAGTGGAGAGGCAAGAAAGTTCCGCCCATCCTTCTGTCCGGACATCATGCGAATATTGAAAAATGGAGAAGAGAGCAGTCAATCCTTCGTACAATGGAGCGGCGCCCGGATCTTCTCAAGGAGAGCAATCTGACGGATAAAGAGAAGAAATGGATCCGCCAGGTGAAACGGGAACGCAAAGAAGCAGAAAAAATGAAATAGGGACTTGAAAAAAGCCCGGAAATATGGTAAACTACAAAAGTTGTGAAAAGAAGCGCGATGGTCCTCTGGCACAAAAGTGAAGTGTTAAGAACGTCAAATATTAAGGAGGTCACACAAAATGAACGAAATCATTAGAAAAATCGAAGCAGAACAGTTAAAGGAGAACGCACCTGAATTTCATGTTGGTGATACAGTAAAAGTATATGCCAAGATCAAAGAGGGTAACCGCGAAAGAATCCAGGTTTTCGAAGGAACAGTCCTGAAAAGACAGGGTGGCGGAGCAAGAGAGACTTTCACAGTAAGAAAGACATCTAACGGAATCGGTGTTGAGAAGACATGGCCGGTACATTCTCCACATGTTGAGAGAGTAGAAGTTGTTCGCAGAGGTAAAGTAAGAAGAGCGAAACTGAACTACTTAAGACAGCGTGTTGGTAAAGCTGCTAAGGTAAAAGAATTAGTAAAATAGTAACTATGAGAGGGACAATTACAGAACTTGTATATTGTCCCTTTTCTTATAGCTTACGCGAGCAACGAGCCAAAGTCCGTGCTTGCACGAGACCTTGGTGACTGCCGCGATAATTTGAGAAACTCGCGGAGCGTGTTTCTTATAGTTGGGAAGGAAAATAAGGAACCTATGGGGCAGAATCTGAGTTTTCGAAAGAATAACAGAAGAAAGAAAAAGAAGAAGCCGCAGATGAAGAAGAAAAACCATCTGAAATTTACAAACCGAAGTAAGAAATTAAAGTTTGAAAAGAAGAATTATCATATAACAAAAAATTCTTTGATTCTCGCAGGAGAGATACTGTGTGTGTGCCTGGTGGCAGTACTTTTAATCGCATTTTTCGGGCATCGTGTAAGCAATGCGGGAGATGCCATGAGTCCGGCAATTGAGAATGGAGAGGTTGTTCTTGTAGATCGTCTGATCGTGGATATGAAGACACCTTCCAGAGGAACTGTGGTGGCATTTCGACCAGACGGAAACCGCGAAGTTCATCTTTTAATTAGAAGGATTGTCGGTCTTCCGGGAGAGACTATCCAAATCAAGGATGGAACTGTTTATATTAATGGAAAAGAGCAGAAGAAACATATTCATGTATCAGAGATAAAAGATGCGGGGATAGCTTCTGATGAGATAAAGCTTGGCAAAGACGAGTACTTTGTGCTCGGAGATAATGAAGAGTCAGGCGAAGACAGCAGATCTAAGACGGTCGGAGTGGTAAAGGCAGATGAGATCTATGGAAAGGTCTGGTTCAATGTAAGCTCCGGGGAACATTTCGGATTTGTAAAAAGATAAAATAGAATGAAAAAATAACAGGAGGAATGCAATGCATTTTCAGTGGTATCCTGGCCATATGACAAAGGCCAGAAGAATGATGCAGGAGAATATTAAGCTGATCGATCTGATTATTGAGTTGGTTGACGCAAGAGTGCCGCTCAGCAGTCGTAATCCGGACATTGATGAGCTTGGAAAGAATAAGGCGAGACTGATTCTTTTGAATAAGGCAGATCTTGCGGAAGACAGAAGAAATGATGAGTGGATGGAATATTTCAAGAAGCAGGGATATTCTGTCGTGAAAGTGAATTCTAAGAAAGGCGGCGGAATCAAGTCGATCCAGTCTGTGATCCAGGAAGCATGTAAGGAGAAGATGGAACGTGACAGAAAGCGTGGAATCCTGAACCGTCCGGTACGTGCCATGGTGGTAGGAATTCCGAACGTAGGAAAATCTACCTTTATCAATGCGCTGGCAGGAAAAGCCTGTGCAAAAACAGGAAATAAGCCTGGAGTGACAAAGGGAAAACAGTGGATCCGTCTGAATAAGAATGTAGAACTTTTGGATACACCGGGAATTCTCTGGCCGAAGTTTGAAGACCAGACAGTAGGTTTGCGTCTTGCGTTTATCGGTTCGATTAAAGACGAGATTCTTCAGACAGAAGAACTGGCAAGTGAGCTTGTGAAATTTTTAAATCAGTCATATCCGGGAGTTCTTGAAGAGAAGTACACGATAGAATCTTCAGAAGATAATTATGAAGTGTTAAGAAGAATTGCAGAAAGCAGACACTGTCTGGTCAGAGGAAGCGAATTAGATGTGGAAAAAGCAGCGGCAATTCTTTTGGATGATTTTCGTAATGGCCGCCTTGGAAGGCTTACACTGGAGCTTCCAGAGGAGAGCTAATACGGTATGAAAGAAATTATAAAAGAACTGTCGGGATGGCTTCTGTATATTGTGTTGATCATCGCTTTTACCTGGTGTGTGGTCACTTTTGTAGGACAGAGAACAGAAGTCAGTGGTTCTTCTATGGAAACTACGCTGTCAGATAAGGATCAGCTGATCGTTGACAAAATGACTTACCGATTCAGAGATCCGAAACGATATGACATCGTAGTATTTCCATATCAATATCAGGACAATACCTATTATATTAAGCGGATCATCGGGCTGCCGGGAGAGACAGTACAGATTTTATCCGGAATGGTTTACATTGATGGGATGCGTCTGGATGAACATTATGGAAATGAACTAATGGAGAATCCGGGGATTGCAGAGGAACCATTGACACTTGGTGAGGATGAGTATTTTGTGCTTGGAGATAATCGGAATAACAGCAGTGACAGCAGAGCGTCAGATGTCGGTTTGATCCATAGAAAAGATCTGATCGGAAGGGCATGGATTCGCGTGTGGCCGTTGAGCCAGATTGGGGTGATAGATCATGAGTAAAAGCATCAGTGAGATCAAGATAGAATTTGAACAGGCAGGAGAACAACAGTGGGAAGCACTTTGTCAGGAATACGAGACGGATTCCAGAACAGGTGTAAAAAATCTGACAGCAAGATATCGGAAGAAGCAGCAGGCACTTGTTCAGGAGAGAGAACGCCTCGAGGTAATGAAAACATTCGAGAGAAAATATGCGGATTATAGTTTTATCTGTGGAATTGACGAGGCAGGAAGAGGTCCTCTGGCAGGACCGGTAGTAGCCGGTGCAGTGATTCTCCCAAAGGATTGTGAGATTCTCTATCTGAATGATTCAAAAAAACTGTCTGCTGCAAAGAGAGAAGAGTTGTATGATGAGATTATGGAGAAAGCGGTTGCAGCGGCAGTAGGTATGTCAAGTCCGGCGAGAATCGATGAAATTAATATTCTACAGGCAACTTATGAGGCAATGCGTGAAGCAATTTCAAAGCTGGCAGTAGAACCAGGGATTCTTTTGAATGATGCTGTGACGATTCCGGAGATGATCATTCCGCAGGTTCCGATTATTAAAGGAGATGCGAAGAGTGTGTCTATTGCAGCGGCAAGTATTCTTGCAAAAGTGACAAGGGATCGGCTGATGGTAGAATATGATAAAGTGATGCCAGAGTATGGATTTGCAGGCCATAAAGGATATGGATCCAAAGAACATATTGAGGCAATCAAGAAATATGGACCGACACCGATACATAGAAAGACATTTATCAAGAAGTTTATTTAATGATATCAGGGTTGTATAAAAGAAAGAGCTGCCAATGGCAGCTCTTCTTAAATCCGAAAGTTCGACGGATTAGAAGAGGGGGATCAGGTAGATGAATGATCCGAAAAAAGAAAAGAATAACCGCAAGACAGGTGGAAACTATGAGCAGGCAGCAGGTTTTTATCTGGAACAGCATGGCTATCAGATACTACAGTACAATTATCGCTGTCGCATAGGAGAGATTGATATTGTTGCAAAAGAGGGGGAGAATCTGGTATTCTGTGAAGTGAAGTACAGGACTGGTCCTGGCAAGGGGAGTCCGCTGGAAGCTGTAGATGCAAGAAAGCAGAGAAAGATATTTCAGGCAGCAATGTATTATCTGACGGAACATCATATTAGTGATGTCCCATGCAGATTTGATGTGATCGGTATTGAAGGGACAAGGATCCAGCTGGTGAAGAATGCATTTTGCGGATAGAGAAGAAAGGACAGAATATGAGTTTAGGATTGGTTTATAAGAACGCGGCACATATTTTTGATGAAGTAGAAAAGGAAACTCCTTATCTGGAATATCCATTGTTTCAGAAGACGGGCATTGTAACGAGTGCTTTTTCTACACGACTTGGAGGAGTCAGTGAGGGCTATTATTCTTCTCTGAATCTAAGCTTTGATCGTGGAGATGACCCGGCAAGGGTATTAGAGAATTTTAAAAGGATTGGAGCATCAATGGGCGTCGCTGTAGAAGATATGGTTCTGTCAAAGCAGACACATACAACGAATGTCCGTGTGGTTACAGAGGAAGATAAGGGAAAAGGTGTTATGCGGGAACGCAATTATACAGATGTGGATGGGATGATCACAAATGTTCCGGGAATCTGTCTTGTGACTTCCTATGCAGATTGTGTACCACTTTACTTTGTGGATCCGGTGAAAAAGGCAATCGGGCTGAGTCATTCCGGCTGGAGAGGAACTGTTGGAAAGATTGGAAAAAATACTGTTCAGCTGATGCAGGAGAATTTTGGATCCAAACCGGAAGATCTGCTTGCAGCAGTAGGACCATCAGTATGTATGGATTGTTATGAAGTCAGTGAGGACGTAATTGAGCAGTTTAAAGAAGCTTTTGAAAAAAAGTACTGGGAGGATCTTTTCTATAAGAAAGAGAACGGAAAATATCAGTTGAATTTATGGAAGGCAAATGAGCTGATCTTCCTGGAAAGTGGAATTCTGCCGGAGCATATGGCAATCACAAATGTTTGTACACATTGCAATAGTAAGATCCTATATTCTCACCGGACGATGGGGAACAACAGGGGAAATCTGTGTGCATTTCTTGCATTAAAATAAGGAGGTTAAAAGTATGTATCTGACAACAGTGAAAGAACTTGGAACAGCATTACTGACAAAGGGGACAGCCTTTGCACTGACCCAAACAGCAACGCAGACGAATAACAGTTCCGTCAATGATGTGCTTGATTCTGCACAGGAAGTAACAGCAAGCACAGCAGATGAAGTGAATCGCTTTGTACAATATTTTAATGATAATATTCCGAATCTGATTGCCTTTGGGTTGAAGGTGATTTTCGCGATAGTATTTTACCTGATCGGATCTAAGGTGATATCTGTTATACGTAAAGTGGTAGGCAAATCAATGGAGAGATCCAATGCGGATGTTGGAGTTCGTCAGTTTGTTGATTCTATGTTGAAATTTGGGTTATACGCACTTCTGATCTTTATGATCGCAACAAAATTTGGCGTGGAATCTTCTTCTGTAGCAGCGATCATCGCTTCCGCCGGTGTGGCAATCGGTCTGGCATTACAAGGGAGTCTGTCGAACTTTGCAGGAGGTATCTTGATTCTTCTTCTCAGACCATTTGCAGTTGGAGATTATATTATTGTGAATTCAGAGGGAATCGAAGGAACTGTAAAGGTAATTCAGATCTTCTATACAAAGATGACAACAATCGATAATAAAACGATTGTTGTGCCAAACAGTATTCTGACAAGTAACAGTCTGACAAATGTAACAGCAAGACCGGAACGTCAGCTGGATCTTAAAGTAGGAATTTCTTATGAATCTGATCTGAAGAAAGCAAAAGAGATCGTAGAGAATCTTCTACTGAAGGATGAAGATGTTATTCAGGATGAAGAGATTAAAGTGTTCATATCAGAACTTGCAGACAGCAGTGTTGTGATCGGACTTAGAGCCTGGGTGAAGACAGAAGCTTACTGGACAACGCGCTGGAGAATCCTTGAGGAGATAAAAATGTCTTTTGATGAGGAAGGCATTGACATCCCATATAATCAGTTGACAGTTCATATGGCAAATCATTAGTTATTATTTATTAGAATGATAAAAGTCTATAGAAGTTGATTAAAAAAGAGGTTGAAATTTATATCCAAACGCGATATAATAACAAAGGTCGTCAGAATTGACGACCATATGCCGAAATAGCTCAGTTGGTAGAGCACTTCACTCGTAATGAAGGGGTCGTCGGTTCGAGTCCGATTTTCGGCTGAAGAGTAAAGACCGTTGCTGGTTTCAGTTGTATCTGGAATCAGCAGCGGTTTTTTATATATTAGGAAAATCCTTTCCTAATATATAAAAAACGCTCCGCTTAGGATGCTCACTTATAACGAACTTAGAACGGATACGAAAAAGCATCTTGACGAAGGAAATGAAAATGGATACAATATTGTTACGAGTTTATAAAAAAAGATGAAAAATTTTCTCTAATAAAGTAAAAAGAAATAAAATTAATTCTTTTAAAACAAGGTTAGACAGAAGCAGAGAAATAGAAAAAATACAGAGGGTGAAAATATGGCATCAGTACAGACAAAAGATTACATTGTGCAGTTAATTAAAGAGGAGATTCTTTCAGGAGTTATGAAACCGGGAGAAGAGCTGGCACAGGAAGCACTTGCAGAGCGTCTTGGTGTTTCAAGAATGCCGATCCGTGAGGCATTACAGAATCTTGTTCAGGAGGGATTTGCGGTACGTCTTCCAAACCGTCATATCCAGGCAGTAGTTTTGAGCGCACAGCAGATTCATGATGTATTTCATGTGATTGCAGCGATGGCAGCAGAGAATACAATCTTAGTTGCAAAGAAAGAGCAGATGCTTCGAAGGAAAAATGTGGAACAAACGAGTCAGACAGAATTCGAAGAAGATGGACAGAGCAAGCTTTTCCTTGAGCAAGAGATTGAGAAAACTCCAAGCGAGCAGCTTTTTCAGATACTTTCCGGCATGGAGAATGCATTGAGACCAGAGAAGAAGGCAGAGTGGGAGATGGTTTATCAGGAGAGACTCATCAGTTTGTTTGAGAATCCATATCTGTCACAGCTTCAGGGGAAGACGATGGATGGTTATGTAGCTTATGCAATTGAGAAGATGGGAGATAAGCAGCAGAAGTTAGAGCAGCTTCGCCGTATCACAGAAGGTATTGCAGAGAGTAATGAGCAGAAGATCCGAATGGGACTTCGAGAATACTATCTTTCTTATGCTGATGCTTTTGTAGAAAGATGGGAGAAGAAGGCAGAAGAAACAGAAAAAACAGAAAAAACAGAAAAATAGGTTGAATTGTTATAGGGATGATTACATACATATGTAGGTTGTAATCACCCCTTTTTCTATAAACAAAGTTTTATCTAGATTTGTTAGTGAGCGATTGCTATGGTAGCAAAGGCACCTCGTGTTCGTCATTTTGTACAGGCTGTGTTAAAAAAACACTGGATTATATCGCAAATATGATGATAAAATATAAATCAGATGATGGGTTAGAAAATTGGAAAGGGAGGACGATGGAAAAAGCACGACAAGTAAAAAGAGTCCTGCTGCAGGCAATTAAGATCGCGGTGGGCAGCAGTGTAGCAATTTATCTAGCGCATATACTGGGATTGGAGTATGAGGCATCTGCCGGAAGTATCACACTGCTTACGTTGGTAACAACAAAATGGGAGACGGTGAAATTATCTTTTTATCGTATGGCGACATTTGTTTTGGCGGTAGTTCTGGCGGCGTTGACATTTGGACATATGACGAGTTCCTGGCTTGCGTATGGAATCTATGTATTTCTGATCGTTGCAGTCAGTCATAGTCTTGGATGGTCGGCAACAATTTCGGTAAATGCCGTTATCGGCACACATTTTCTTATGACAAGAGATTTTAGTCCGGAGTTTATTCGCAATGAGCTGTTTTTAGTAATGATTGGAATCACAATCGCGATTGTACTGAATTTGTTCTATGATTATGAAGGACAGAAACAGGATCTGATTCGTTATATGAGGGAGACAGAGAATCAGCTACAGATTCTTTTGTGTGAACTTGCAGCGTATCTTCATAATAAAGATATGGAGATCAATGTCTGGGATCGGATCATCGCCTTTGAGGGGAGAATGCATGAATTTATCAAGGCAGCGTATGATTACCAGGATAATACATTTCATTCGCATCCGGGATACTATATAGATTACTTTGAAATGCGTCTGGCGCAGCTGCAGGTACTTCATAACCTGCATTATGAGATCAAGAAGATCCGTAAGATGCCGAAGCAGGCACTTGTGATCGCAGATTATATCATGTATATGGCAGATTATGTTGTTGAGATGAATATTCCAGATCAGCAGATCGAGAAGTTGGAAGAGATTTCGGAACAAATGAAGCAAGAAGAACTTCCAAAGACGCGCGAAGAGTTCGAAGGACGAGCACTTCTGTATCATATTTTGATGGATCTGGAGGAATTTCTTGTATATAAGAAGCGATTTGTGAATGGATTGGATGAGAAGAAGCTTCGTATCTACTGGAAACAGGAGATGGAGCAAAAAGATAGTGCAAACGAGTTGCAGAAATGATGAAAAGAAACGGATTAAAGTCAGAAGAAACAAAAACAAAGCATTTTCTGATTTTAATCCGTTTTTATTAATTATAATATGTTACTGAAAGAATCAGATTTTTCCCGGGAATAATGTGCCGGCTTTTCCGCCTTTTATAATATCATAAAGGACTTCCGGACGCTTTCCGTTTGTAACAATTGTGTTTGTTCCCTGGGAAGTGGCAAGGGATGCGGCCTGAAGTTTTGTACGCATTCCGCCTGTTCCACGTCGGGAACCTGCGCCACCGGCTAAAGCATAGACGCTGTCATCAATTGTATCAATCTGATCGATTAGCTGTGCATTTGGATACAATCTTGGATCGTGATCATAAAATCCATCAATGTCGGAGAAAATAACCAGATGCTTTGCGCGGCAGAGTACTGCAACGACAGCTGAGAGCATGTCGTTATCACCGAAGAGACGATCCTCGGATTCGATTTCTTTATAGCTTACGGAGTCATTTTCGTTTACAATCGGGATTACACCCATCTCGAGAAGCGCATTGAATGTATTGATCAGATTTTCCTTTTTTTCTTCTTCTTCAATATCATCTGCATTGAGCAGGATCTGGGCAACTGTCTTGTCATAGTCACCGAAGAACTTGTCATACAGATACATCAGACTACACTGTCCGACTGCAGCAGCAGCCTGTTTCATACGCATACTGTCTGGTTTAGCAGTCATGTTCAGTTTATTTCTTCCGACTGCGATCGCTCCGGAGGAAACGAGTACAACTTCATATCCCATGTTCTGGATATCAGAAAGTACACAGACAAGACGGTCTGTTGTACGAAGATCGCTCTTTCCGGCGTCATTGGTAAGTGTAGATGTTCCAACTTTTACTACGATTCGATTATTATAAAGTCCCATAATACATAACTCCTTGCTGAATATCTTTTAAAATAATTTCCGGATGTCAGTTAACAACCAGCCTTGTCTCATCGACTGTTTTATAGTATCATACAGTTATCAATTACAAAAGCGAATGTTTTTCATGGATTACATGACAAAATCAAATATAAAGTAAGTGAAGAGATTTTTCGTAGCGAAGACAGATGGGAAAATGTAAAGCGAAAGGAGTGTTAAATTCATGGATGGAAGTATTCAGAAATACATGGCGTTTGTTAAGACTGTAGAGTGTGGAAGTTTTACAAAGGCAGCGGAACAGTTGAGTTATTCCCAGTCCGGGATCAGCCGAATGATCAATGATCTGGAAAAGGAATGGAAGGTAGTTCTGCTTGAACGAAGCAAGTCAGGAGTAAAGCTTACAAGCAGCGGGATGAAGTTACTTCCTTATGCGGAACGGGTCTGCAGAGAATATGAGAAGCTTCAATTGGAAGTTGATGAGCTTCAAGGGTTAAAGTCAGGATTGATTCGTATCGGTACATTTTCCAGTGTAGCGACACATTGGCTGCCGAATATTATTAAGGAATTTCAGAAAAATTATCCAAACATTGATTACGAGATGCTTTTGGGTGATTATACGGATATTGAAGAATGGATCATGGAAGGGCGAATTGACTGTGGATTCACAAGATTGCCGGTAAGGGATGAGATGGATACAATTTTCCTGGAGCAGGACAGGCTACTTGTCGTGCTTCCGGAAGGGCATCCGCTGACAGAACTTCAGAAGATTCCGGTCAGTGCGCTTTGTGAGGAACCGTTTATGCTATTGGAGAAAGGTGCTAAGGCAGAAGTTTCTGAGATCTTTGAAAGAAGTAATTTAAAGCCGAAAGTACATTTCACAACATGGGATGACTACGCGATCATGGCGATGGTTGAGAGCGGGCTTGGAATCAGTGTTTTGCCGGAACTGATCTTGAAACGGATTCCGTATCGAATTGTTACACGAGAACTGGAAATCCCGGCGTATCGTAATATAGGACTTGCCATGCGTAACAGAAAAGGTGCAACTCCGGCGGTGAAGCGGTTCCTGGAGTATCTGCAGTATAGATAATAAGAAATGTGAAACTTTTATGAAGTGACATGTTTGGAATGACAATTCACTTGATAGAAGGAAATATATGAGGGTATAATGTTACTATCGTTATGATAAAAAATTTACTTTTGACACTCACATCATATTATAACAGACAATAGCAATCAGAGAAGAGGTGATATAGCGAATGGGAAAGATGAAGTTATATCTGCGAGATATTCCCGTTTTGGAAATCAATGAAAATGGAATCTGTAATATCTTGGATTTTGACAGGTTGCCTTTTGCATTGCGAAAAAAAGATATGACATATCCGGAATTTGTCGAGTGGGCATCAAACAGAACATTATCAATTGGTCGAAGCTTTGCAAAAGAAATACTCAATTCGCTTCGTTTATCTCAGGTAAATCGTTATGCAGTATGTAAAGCATGCAGAGGCTTGAGTCTGGAAGATGCCTATTGGATCAGGCAGGACGGGGATGAAAGAGCATGGAAGGAAGTAAGTTTGTTTGATAACCCGCTTTCTCTTTATATAACAGAGGTCTCACTTTCAGGCCGAGCGGTTAGTTATAAGATAGCCATGGACGAGAGAAAGAATATTCATACTCCTGAGCTGACAACACTTGGAGCAAGTGCGAAAGCATGGATCAGAGGAGAGGACGGGCTTTCACTTCATAAGGTCGGACGATATGAAATACCAGCTGCAAAGATATTAAAACAGCTAGGATTTCGACATATTCCGTATTCATTTTCTAAGGAAAAAGAAATTGGAATATTTCTAAGTAAAGAAAGGAAAGAATGGCTGCAGGCATCCGGAGAGAAGATTGTGAATTCAAAGCTGTTTACTTCGGAGAACATTTCTTTAGTGACGTTTGAAGAATTTTGTCTGTTTTGCGGATTCTATAATCTGAATCCTTACGAAGAGGCGAAACGAATCGATCAAGAGTCTTATCTACAGATGCAGATTGCAGACTATATACTGAATAATAACGATAGACATGATCAGAACTGGGGATTTCTGATGGAAAATGATTCGGGAAAAATCATTGGAGCAGCTCCATTATTTGATCATGACCATGCATTTTCGGGATATGAAAATATAATGTCACAGACCGTGGAAATGGATGCTACACTTTATGAAGCGGCCGTGGAAGCACAAAGAGAATTGAATGTTGATCTGAACGGAGTGGAACAGATGCAATGTCCGGAGATTCTTACACAGGAACAATGGGGACTCGTGCAGAAAAGAATACAAAGATTGAAAAGAGGAAGAACGGATGGCAATTAAGCATATTTTATTTGATTTAGACGGAACACTTTTACCGATGGTACAGGACGAATTTGTTCGTTTTTATATGCCGCTTCTTGCAAAGGCATATTTGAAGAAAGGTGTGGAAATGGATCCAAAAGGATTCATTGGTGCGGTTTGGAAGGGCTATGAGGCGATGGTGAAAAACGATGGTTCCAGAACAAACCGGGAGGCATTTTGGAGTTATATCGATGAATTCCTACCTCTATCTGTGGAAGAATCGGAAGCAATTGCGGATGCATTTTACGAGGATGAATTCAATCAGGCCAAGTGTACAACACAGCCGACACCTCTCTCAGATATGGTTATAAAAGAGGCGAAGAAGAAAGGGATTGAAGTCTATCTTGCAACGAATCCGATCTTTCCAAAATGTGCAACGATGAATCGTATCGACTGGGCGGGACTGGATCCGGAAGATTTTAAGATTATCACAACATATGAAGACCATGTATACTGTAAGCCGAATCCGGAATATTTTCGTCAGATTCTGGAACAGTTTAAACTCGACCCGTCAGAATGTCTGATGGTCGGAAATGACGTAGTGGAAGATCTTGCAATCCGCACGCTTGGAGTCCCTGTGTTTCTTGTGACAGATACGATGGAGAATAAGAAAAACCTTCCAATTGATTCGGAATATCGGGGCTCGATGGAAGAGTTGCTAGAATTTGTGAAAGAGCTGCCGGAAGTATGAAACTGTAGTTAAAACAGATGTTAAATATAGAAAAAGAAATGTCTTGGAGTACATTGTGAGAAATGTCTCCAGGGCATTTTTATTATCAATTTGTCTTTTGTGGATGGAGTTCCAAAGGGATAATGATTAAAGAAGATATCAGGCAGATTTCACCTAGATTTAACATAAATCATATCAGAATGTAAAGCAGCATTTGTAAAATAAAACAGAAAAATGGAAAAGAATGTTGTCAGCTTTACATTTAAGATGACAACAAAGACTCAGAGAGGGCATTATTATATGATTAAAATTTATGTGATGGATACCAATGTTCTGATTCAGTCCCCAAATGCGCTTTTTAGTTTTGAGGATAATCTGGTCGTTCTTCCGATGGTTGTGCTGGAAGAACTTGATCATTTGAAAAAAGCAGATGGCGAGACAGGAGCCAATGCAAGAAAATGTATCCGTCTGCTTGAAGAACTGCGTCAGAAGGGGAATCTTCTGGAGGGTGTATCCCTTGAGAATGGAGGAATCTGTCAGGTTGAAAAGAATTTTGTAGATGTCGAACTTCCTGTAGAGTTATCTTTGGAGGTCGCAGATAACAGAATATTAAAGGTTTGTGTTGGATTAAAGAAATCAAGAAAAGAGCAGGTTGTTCTTGTGACGAAAGACATCCTGCTTCGAATTAAAGCACAGGTATTAAATCTGTGCGCAGAAGATTTTATTTCCGAGCAGGTGATAGATCATGACAGACAGTATACCGGAAGATGTGAAGTTTATGCACCGGATGAATTGTTTAAGGATTTTAAGAAAAAAGGAATTCCGGTGGATGAAGTCTATCAATTAGATGAGAATGAGAAAGCATTTTGCCCGGATCTTTTGGAAAATCAGTTCGTGATCATCAAATCAGATCAGACAAGAAAGAAGACACATCTTGGAAGAGTGGAGCATGGAATCCTTCGGAAACTGGAATTTAGAAAGAGTTCTCCGTATGGGATATCTCCAAGAAATGCAGGTCAATATTTTCTGCAGGAAGCATTGATGCAGCCGGCTGAGAAAGCACCGCTTGTTATTGTCAAAGGAATGGCAGGAACAAGCAAGACATTTTATTCTCTGGCAGTTGGTCTAGAAAAGCTGATGAATCAACCGACAGGCGAATACAGAAAGATTCTTGTCTGCAGGCCGAATGCACAGTTTGATGAAAATATCGGATTTCTTCCGGGAGATGAACAGGAAAAGATCTCTCCACTGATGCGCCCGGTTCTTGATAATCTGGAGCAGCTGCTCGATTCGAACGAGGACGAGCGTTACAAAGACGAAGAGGCATTGCGGGATAAGGTTGAAGAAATCTATTCCAGAGGTTTCATTCAGGCAGAAGCATTGAATTTTATCCGTGGTCGGTCGATCGTCAAGACCTATCTGATCATTGATGAAGCACAGAATACAACGCCGGATCAGATCAAAGGGATTATCACGAGAGCTGGTAAAGATACGAAGATTATCTTATTAGGAGATCCAAACCAGATAGACCGTCCATTTTTGGATGAGAGAACGAATGGTTTAAGTTATGCGGCGGAACATATGAAAGGAAGCCCATTGTGCTGGCAGTTAACGATGGCAGCAGAAGAGTGTGAACGCTCAGAACTTGCAATGGAGGCAGTTAAGAGACTTTGAAAACAACATATAAAGAGATTCGAGAGATTGAAGAAATCAACCTGTTGATTGAACAGGGAAATGCAACATTAAAAGAGCTTGGATATACAGAGCATTCCAAAAAACATGCCGCAAAAGTATCAGATACTGCCGGTAAGATTCTGACAGAGCTCGGATATGGAAAACATAAGATTGAACTTGCGAAAATTGCAGGATATATGCATGACATCGGAAATAGTATCAACAGACATGATCATGCACACAGCGGAGCACTGCTTGCGTATCAGATATTAAAAGATACAGAGATGTCATTGAAAGATGTTCTGGTAATTATGACAGCAATCGGTCATCATGATGAGGCAACCGGAGATGCTGTGGATCCGGTATCAGCTGCACTGATACTGGCAGATAAGACAGATGTAAGAAGAAACCGCGTACAGAATCCGGTTCCGGCAACATTTGACATACACGACAGGGTAAATTATGCAGCTCTGTCAACGAAGTTGACAATTCAGAAAGAGAAGAAAGTGATTCAGATGGAGCTGGAGTTAGATGATGAAATCTGTACTGTTATGGATTATTTTGAAATCTTTCTGGAGCGTATGATCATGTGCAGAAGAGCAGCAGAGCGCCTCGAATGTAAATTTAAATTAATTGCAAATGGCAACAAAATGTGTTAGAGAATGGAGAAAATAAAATGAGTAATGTATACATGAACCGTGAATTATCCTGGTTAAAGTTCAACGAAAGAGTATTGGAGGAAGCAGAGAACCCGGAGGTACCGCTGTGCGAGCGTATGACATTTGTGTCAATCTATCAGAGCAATCTGGACGAATTCTTCCGTGTGCGTGTCGGTTCCCTGCAGGATCAAATGCTGATCAATACAGAAATCAGAGAGAATAAGACAAAGATGACTTCTGCAGAACAGATCCGCGCAATCATTAAAGTAGTTAAGAAACTGAATCAGAGAAAAGATAAAGCTTACGAGAAATTGATGAAGAAGATCGAAGATTATGGAATTACATTTATCAATTATGCTTCGGCAAAATCAGACGAGAAAAAGTTTCTTGAAAAATATTTCATGAAGGAGATCATGCCTTTAAGTTCTCCGACAATCGTTAGTAAAAGACAACCATTTCCTTTCTTAAAAAATGGAGAAATTTACGCAGTCGTTGTTCTTGAGACAAGAAATAAGAAAGAAAGAATCGGAATCATTCCATGTTCCAATAATATGCTGACAAGAATGGTTGAGCTTCCTGGTGGAAAAGGAAGATATATGCTCATTGAAGAGCTGATCCTTCATTACATCGGAAAGGTCTTCAAGGGCTATAAGGTAAAAGGTAAATCATTATTAAAAGTAGTCAGAAATGCAGATATTGATGCAGATGCGGCTTATGATGAGGATCTTGATTACCGTGAGTTTATGGAAGATCTGATGAAACAGAGAAAGAAACTTTCTCCGGTGCGTATTGATCTTTCCAGAGAGATGGACGAAACAGTTGTAGATGCATTGTGCAGATATCTGGATGTAACTCCGGACAGAGTATTCCGTAGTGAAGCACCACTGGATGTTTCTTTCGTGTTCCAGCTTCAGGATCTTCTGCGCAGAAACACAGAGCTCTTTTATGAGAAACGCGTGCCGCAGAAGAGTCCGGAATTCAAGGATGGACAGAGTATTTTGCAGCAGATCACACAGGAAGACAAGCTGTTATCCTATCCATATGATTCCATCAGACCTTTCCTGAAAATGCTGACAGAAGCAGCAGAGGATGACAGTGTCGTTTCTATTAAGATGACATTGTATCGACTGGCAAAACAGAGCAAGGTCATCGAGGCACTTTGCGAGGCGGCAGAAAATGGAAAAGAAGTCGTTGTTCTCGTAGAGCTTCGAGCACGTTTTGATGAGGAGAATAATATCCGTTGGTCCAGAATGCTTGAGGAGGCCGGATGCCAGATTATTTATGGACTGGAGCATTATAAAGTGCATTCCAAACTTTGCCTGATTACACGCAGAGGAGAAAATGGAATCCAGTACATCACACAGATCGGAACCGGAAACTACAATGAAAAGACAGCAAGACTTTATACAGACCTTTCTCTTATGACGGCGAATGAGCAGATCGGAATGGATGCAGCAAGAGTGTTCCAGGCACTTGCGAAAGGAGAAGTAGTTGAAGACATGGAGCATTTACTCGTTGCACCAAAATGCCTTCAGTCTAATGTGATCGAGAAAATCGAGGAACAGATCCAGAAACAGAAAAATGGCGAGACTGCATATATCGGCCTGAAAATGAATTCTTTGACAGATAAGCGTATCATTGATAAATTGATCGATGCGTCTAAGGCCGGTGTGAAGATTGACATGATCATCAGAGGGATCTGCTGTCTGATCCCGGGAGTGGAAGGTGAGACAGAAAATATTCATGTGATCAGTGTTGTCGGAAGATTCCTGGAGCATTCCAGAATCTACATTTTCGGAAAAGGAGAAGTAGCACAGTATTATATCGGTTCAGCTGATTTTATGACACGAAATACAGTAAAGCGTGTAGAGGTTGCAGCGCCAGTTTATTCCGAACGATTAAAGAAACGTCTGCAGGATCTTTTTGATCTGATGTTAAGTGATAACAAAAAAGCGCGAAAGGAGGATGCAAAAGGAACCTATTCTGTGGTAGAATGTAAGGGACAGCCAATTAACTCACAGGAACTTCTTTACCAGGAAGCCTATGCGAAAGCTGCAGTGAACAGTAGTAATCAGTTGGAGGCGGCTGTACAACAGACAGAAAATAAGGTGATAGAATGATCTATAAATTCGGGGAACGTCTGACAGAGATCAGTCAGGAAGAATGGGAGAAAGAAAAGTGTCCTGCTGTGTTCCTCACAGATTCCGATCATGCGGAGGAGACATTGGCAACAGCAGGGATCATATATGAAAGTGAGATCCAGATTGCGAAGATCGGATTCTGTAAGATTGAGAATCAGCAGGAATGTATGGTAGGAACTTTCTGTATTCCAAAGCTTCTTGATGTATTAGGAAGCAGATACCGAATGTACATGTTTGTAAATGAAGATAATGTTGTTATCGTAGATGACGAGACATTTTCGGAAAGACTTATTAATAGAATCAAGAGAAAACGAATGCATCAGGGCGAGACGAAGGAACGATTCCTTTATAATTATATTGCAGAGTTCATGAGTCGTGATCTGGAGATCCTTGTGGCTTATGAGCGCAGACTTCTTCGTATGGAAGAGGATGTGTCCCAGGATCATACAGATACGATCCAGAACCGACTGATGCCAATCCGAAGGGAACTTCTGAATCTGAGAAGCTATTATGATGAGATGATGGACTTGACAAAAGAGCTTGAAGAGAACGAGAATGGATTGTTTTTGAATGATCAATTGAAATACTTCGGAACACTTACTGACCGTGCAGACCGTCTGATGAGCCGTACTTCTCATCTGTTGGAATATGCCCGTCAGGTAAAGGAGGCTTACCAGTCTCAGATTGACAATAGACAGAATAACAACATGCAGTTTTTAACAGTGATTTCTACGATTTTCTTCCCACTGACATTGATCACGGGATGGTTTGGAATGAACTTTAAAGATATGCCTGGACTTGAAAATGGATATCCGGCGGTAATGGCACTTAGTATTGTCATTATCGTGATCTGTATTTTGATCTTCAAGAAAAAGAAGATTATCTAAAAAACTGAAAAACTGTAAAAATAGCGTTGACAATCCTCGATTGAATGCTATAATGATGGTCAGAAGAAGTTAAGGATTATAAAGCAACATAGTTCTTAGCCGATAACACGATGACGAGACGAGTAGGATGTGGAATGTTACAGAGAGAGATACATTTGCTGGAAGTATCTTAGCAGGAATCATTTGAAGACTACCTCTGAGTGGCCCCAATCCGGTCCGGTGATTCCGTTATAATCATGAATGAAGTGGTTTTAAAGCAGTACATTTACTGTGATCTTGAAAACAAAAAGGGTGGAACCGCGGATAGTAAAGTAATTGATAATCAGACTTTATCCGTCCCTTGCATGTGAGTGCAGGGGACAGATGAAGTCTTTTCTTTTTCCATAGAATCCCCGAATGAAAGCATGCATAGTTACTTGAAGAAAATAGGAGGAAGCGAAAATGATTATTACATTAAAAGATGGATCAAAAAAAGAATATTCAGAAGCAAAATCAGTAATCGACGTTGCATTTGACATCAGTGAAGGACTTGCACGCGCAGCCTGTGCAGGAGAAGTAGACGGAGAGGTTGTAGACCTTCGTACAGTTCTTGATAAAGACTGTGAACTGAACATCCTTACAGCAAGAGATGAGAAAGGATTGGCAGTACTTCGTCACACAGCATCTCATGTAATGGCAGAAGCTGTTCAGACACTTTTCCCAGAGGCAAAGGTTGCAATCGGACCTTCTATTGATACAGGATTTTACTATGATTTCGAATGTCAGTCATTTTCAAGAGATGACCTTGACGCTATCGAGAAAGAGATGAAGAAGATCATCAAGAAGGGCGCTAAGATCGAAAGATTTACAAAATCAAGAGAGGATGCGATCGCATTTTTCAAAGAGAAAAATGAGCCATACAAGGTTGAACTGATCGAGGATCTTCCGGAAGGAGAAGAGATTTCCTTCTATTCTCAGGGAGACTGGGTTGACTTATGTGCAGGCCCACACCTGATGAGCACAAAGGGAATCAAAGCATTCAAGCTGTTATCATCTTCAGGAGCTTACTGGAGAGGTGATGAGAACAAGCATATGCTGACACGTATTTACGGTACAGCTTATGCAACAAAGGATGAGCTGAAAGAGCATCTGACACAGTTAGAGGAAGCAAAGAAACGTGATCATAACAAACTTGGCCGTGAGATGAAGCTTTTCACAACGGTAGATGTAATCGGACAGGGACTTCCGCTGATCATGCCAAACGGTGTTATTATCATGCAGGAATTGCAGCGCTGGATCGAGGATGAAGAGGAAAAACGTGGATATATCCGTACAAAGACACCACTTATGGCAAAGAGCGATCTTTATAAGATTTCCGGACATTGGGATCACTATAAAGAAGGAATGTTCGTTTTAGGAGATGAGGAGAAAGACAAAGAAGTATTTGCTCTTCGTCCGATGACATGTCCATTCCAGTATTATGTATACAAAGCAGAGCAGCATAGCTACCGTGATCTGCCACTTCGTTATGGTGAGACATCTACACTGTTCCGTAACGAGGATTCCGGAGAGATGCATGGTCTGACACGTGTTCGTCAGTTCACGATCTCTGAGGGACATTTAGTAGTAAGACCGGATCAGATGGTAAAGGAGTTCAAAGATTGTATCGCACTTGCACAGTACTGTCTGCAGGTTCTCGGAGTAGAAGAGGATGTAACATATCACCTTTCTAAATGGGATCCGAAAGATACTAAGAAATACATCGGAGCACCGGAAGTATGGGAAGAGACAGAAGGTCATATCCGTACAATGCTTCAGGAACTCAACATTCCATTCGTAGAGGATGTCGGAGAGGCTGCTTTCTACGGACCGAAAGTTGATATCAATGCGAAGAACGTATATGGTAAGGAAGACACAATGATCACAATCCAGTGGGATGCACTTCTTGCTGAGCAGTTTGATATGTACTATATCGATGAAAATGGTGACAAACAGCGTCCGTACATCATCCACCGTACATCTATGGGATGCTACGAGAGAACACTGGCATGGCTGATCGAGAAATATGCAGGAATGTTCCCGACATGGCTGTGTCCGGAGCAGGTTCGTGTAATTCCGATTTCTGATAAATACAATGATTATGCAGCGAAAGTGGAAGCACAGCTTAAAGAAGCTAATATCCGCTGCTCAGTAGATGGACGTTCTGAGAAGATGGGATACAAGATCCGTGAGGCTCGTCTGAACAGAGTTCCATATATGCTGATCGTTGGAGCGAAGGAAGAGGAAGAGCAGAAAGTATCTGTAAGAAGCAGATATCTTGGAGATGAAGGTTCTAAGGATCTTGGAGAATTCATCGAAGCAATCAAGGATGAGATTGCAAAGAAAACAATCCGTAAGATTGAAGTAGAAGAGTAAGAATAGTTACCCGAAACAACAAAAATGCGAATCTCCCGAAGAAGTTCAAGTATGAAAATACTGATTTCTACGGGAGATTCTTATTTTATGCTATATTGTAACTGTTCAGAGCCAACCTCCAAAATGCTACGCATTTCGTCGGTGTGGCGTATCCGCCAAATAAAATTTCAAAAACAGTCTTAAAAATGCAAGCATTTTACACCTGTTTTATGAAATTTTGCTTGGCTCTGAACAGTTACATCATATTATAATATCCGGCATAAATACCATTTTTCTCAAGCAGAGTTTCATGTGTTCCGCGCTCTGCGATACCATTTTCTGTAATAACAATAATCTCATCTGCATTTTTGATCGTGGATAGACGGTGTGCAATCGTGATAGTTGTTCTGTTCTTGGACAGTTCTTCCAGACTGTGCTGGATCCAGCGTTCACTCTCGTTATCAAGAGCACTGGTTGCTTCATCAAGGATCAGGATCGGTGGATTCTTTAAGAAGACACGGGCAATCGAGATACGCTGTTTCTGACCACCGGAAAGTCTTGCGCCGCGCTCGCCGACAAATGTATCGTACTGATCAGGCAGTTCCATGATAAAGTCGTGGATGTTCGCACATTTTGCTGCTTCGATGATTTCTTCTTCTGTCGCATCCGGCTTGCCATAGGCAATGTTGTCGCGGATGGAACCGGAGAAGAGGTAGACATCCTGCTGAACGACACCGATCTGGCTTCTAAGACTCTTCAATGTAAGAGAGCGGATATCCTGTCCGTCTACTGTGACGCGTCCGCCAGTTACATCGTAGAAGCGAGGCAACAGGGAACAGATTGTTGTCTTTCCACCGCCGGATGGACCGACCAATGCAACTGACTTCCCAGCAGGAATCTCGATCGATACGTGAGAGAGAACAGTCGTTTCATCGTCGCTGTAATGGAAGGAGACATCTTCGTAGCAGACACGGCCTTTCACATCTTTGAGTTCTACTGCATCTGGTGCATCCTGAATCTCAGGTTCTGTCTCCATAACATCAAGGAAACGGCGGAAACCGGAAAGTCCTTTCTGCATCATTTCCATCAGCTCTACGAGAATCTGGATCGGGCTGATGAAGATTCCGATATAAAGTGCGTACATCGCAAGATCAGCAGCTGACATTTCATTATTTGCAATCAGATAGCCGCCATATACAAGTGTGACCAGATACATCATTCCCTGGAAAAACAGGTTCGAGCTCATGAATTCGCCCATGCATCTGTAATTGTCTTTCTTGGAGACAAGGAATGCGTGGTTACTCTTCTGGAACTTGTTCTTCTCAATCTCTTCATTTGTAAAAGACTGGACAACACGGATTCCGGATAATGTGTCCTGAAGGCTTGCGTTGACATCACCGATTTTCTTTCTGTTTTCCATAAAGGTGCGCTGCATCTTCTGGTTCTGACGGAAAGAGAAGAGAAACATCAGGATCACAAGTACGATCAGCGGAAGAGCCAGTTTCTTATTAATTAAGAAAAGGAAAATAAAGGATCCGACGATCTTAACTAATGAGATAAATAAGTTCTCCGGGCCATGGTGTGCAAACTCGGAAATGTCGAACAGGTCACTGACCAGCTTACTCATCATCTGACCGGAGTTGTTCTGACTGTAATAGGAAAAGGACAGCTCTTCATAGTGTTCGAAGAGTTCCTGACGCATATCCCGCTCCATCTTAGCGCCCATGATATGTCCCTGACAGCTGACATAATATTTGCAGAAGCTTTGGATGACATACATCATAAAGAGTCCGATCGCGATCCACGGAAGCGCCTGCAGGATAATTGCTTTATCCTGAGTAAAAAGTGTCTTGGTCGCACTTCGTAGAATCTGTGGATAAGCAAGATCCACAAGACTGATAATGGCTGCACAGAGAAGGTCAATAAAAAAGACCGTTTTGTACGGGCCATAGTAGTGGATGAAATTTTTTAGTGTATTCATAAACAAATAAATCCTCCCATTTTTTTCTTATATACATTAGTTTAGCATAAGTAAATATTCTTGACAAGAAAGTCGGGGTATGATAAAAATGTTATTACTGTTAAAAACAATGCAAAGAAGTGGAAAAAGTCAGGAGAACGATCAATGAATTTATATCTTGCCCCATTGGAGGGGATCACAGGACATATTTATAGAAATGCATTACATCAGTGCTTTGACGGATTCGATAAGTATTTTATTCCGTTTATCAGTCCGAATCAGAAAGGACATTTCAGCACAAGAGAGAAGAAGGATGTGATGCCGGAGCACAATGAGGGGATGTATGCGGTGCCGCAGATTCTTACGAATAGCGTGGAAGATTTTTTGTGCACAGCTCAGAAACTTGGAGATTACGGATATAAAGAAGTGAACCTGAATCTTGGATGTCCGTCTAGAACTGTTGTGACGAAGGGAAGAGGAGCGGGATTTTTGGATGAGCCACAGAAGCTGGATCGATTTCTGGATGCGGTTTTTGAGAAATGTAATCTGGAAATCTCAATCAAAACAAGAATCGGAATGGAAGATCCGGAGGAGTTTGAGACAATCCTTCCTATCTATAATAAATATCCGCTGAAGGAGCTGATCATTCATCCGCGTGTGCAGAAGGAGTTCTATAAGAACACACCAAAGTTTGATACATATGCATGGGCAGTGGAACATAGCGAACATCCGCTTTGCTATAATGGGGATATCTGTTCTGTGGAGGACATGGAACAGTTGAAAATAAGATTTCCACAGACAGATACTGTGATGATGGGGCGCGGCGTGCTGGCCGATCCGGCACTTGGAAGAAAGCTAAAAGGCGGAAGTGCCGCAACGATAGAAGAGCTAAAGAAATTCCATGATGTTCTCTATGCGGCATATTGTGAAGAAATGTCAGGAGACAGGACAATTCTCTATAAAATGAAAGAAATGTGGTTCTATCTTCATCCCATCTTTACAGATGGAAGGAAGTATTTCAAGAAGATTAAGAAATGTGAGAAATGTGTAGTATATGAATCTGTAGTGAAGGAATTGTTTTTGAAAGAAACCGTTCTGGGAAAATGATTTGAAAGAGGTGAAAAAAGGAAATGGACACTATTTTACAATTAGATCAGAACATTCTGCTTTTTATTCAAGAATATATCCGTCATGACTGGATGGATTGGTTCTGGAAAGGGATCACGCATCTTGGAGATTTTGGAATCTTCTGGATTCTTCTTACAATCGTTCTGCTGATTCCTAAGAAGACGAGAAAGGCTGGGGTTGCATCAGCACTGGCACTTATTATAGGAACACTGATCACAAATGTGGCGATAAAGAATGTGGTTGCCAGAATAAGGCCGTATGAAGTGATACAGGAATTAGAACTTATGATTGAGAAACAGAAGGATTTTTCTTTCCCTTCCGGTCATACATGTGCATCCTTTGCATCAGCATTTGCAATCTACAAGTGCAAGGAAGTGTTTCCGAAGAAATGGAGAACTGCGGCAATGGTATTGGCTACTTTGATCGCATTATCGAGATTATATGTAGGGGTACATTATCCGACCGACGTTCTCGGCGGATTGATCGTCGGACTATTCTCGGGCTGGGCAGGATGGAAGATTGAAGAGCTGATCATGAAAAAGAGAGCAGAGAAAAAGAAAACTGCTGATAATAAGTGAAGGACAGGAATTTAAGAACCTGTCAGATAGAAAAAGGATTTGATTCATCTGGGTTTTGCCAGATACGATCAAATCCTTTTTTGAGTCCACTTTAGAGTGTGACTTTTAAAATTTTGCTATTTATTTTTCTCTTTCTGATTCTCCAGTGCAGCTTCAACGAATCCCTTGAACAGTGGATGCGGTCTGTTTGGTCTGGATTTCAGCTCCGGATGCGCCTGAGTTGCGATAAACCATGGATGAGAAGGAATCTCAACCATCTCTACAATACGGCTGTCCGGTGAAAGTCCGCAAAGAGACATTCCGTTTTCTTCAAGAACTTCACGGTAGTCATTGTTTACTTCATAACGATGACGATGACGTTCTTCAATCTCTTTCTTTCCATACAGTTTATAAGCAAGGGAGTTGTCTTTCAGCACACATGGATAAGAACCAAGTCTTAAAGTACCACCAATATCTTCAATACCAATCTGATCGGACATGATGTGGATGACAGGATGAGTTGTATCCGGATTGAGTTCCATGCTGTGTGCGTCTTTGTAACCGATGACATTTCTTGCAAATTCAACGATAGACAGCTGCATACCAAGGCAGAGACCAAGGAACGGAACGTTGTGTGTACGGGCGTATTTGATTGCTGTGATCTTACCTTCTACACCACGATGGCCAAATCCACCAGGAACAAGAATACCGCTTACGTCAGAGAAGAGTTCTTCAGCATTTTCTTCTGTTACAGTTTCGGAATCGATCCATTTGATATTTACTGTTGTGTGTGTGTAAATTCCGCCGTGTTTTAATGCTTCTACAACACTGATGTATGCGTCATGAAGCTGGATATATTTTCCAACCAGTGCTACAGTCACTTCCTGTGTTGGATGACGAAGGTTTTCAACCATCTCAGTCCAGTCTGTAAGATCCGGTTCCGGGCAGTCAAGATGCAGAGACTCGCATACAACCTGTGCCAGATGTTCTTTCTCCATGGCAAGTGGTGCCTCGTAGAGATATTCTACGTCCAGGTTCTGAAGTACATGGTCAGCCGGGAGATTACAGAACAGAGAAATCTTGTTTCTCATTGCATCATCCAGTGGATATTCGGAACGGCAGACAATGATATCCGGCTGGATTCCCATTCCCTGAAGTTCTTTTACACTTGCCTGTGTCGGCTTTGTCTTCATTTCCTGAGATGCTCTTAAATAAGGAATCAGAGTAACATGGATCAGGATAACATTTTCTGCTCCGCGCTCATGCTGAAACTGACGGATGGATTCAAGGAAAGGCTGGCTTTCAATATCACCTACTGTACCGCCGACCTCGATGATAGCAATCTCAGTATCTTTTGCAGCCGGATTACGGTAGAAACGGCTCTTGATCTCATTTGTAATATGAGGGATTACCTGAACAGTTCCTCCGCCGAAATCTCCGCGGCGTTCTTTCTGAAGAACGGACCAATAGATCTTTCCTGTTGTAACATTGGAATTCTTTGTCAGGCTTTCATCGATAAATCTTTCGTAATGACCAAGGTCAAGGTCAGTTTCTGCACCGTCATCTGTAACGAAAACTTCTCCGTGCTGTACTGGGTTCATTGTACCAGGGTCAATATTGATGTAAGGATCGAATTTCTGCATAGTTACAGTGTAACCACGCGCTTTCAAAAGTCGTCCCAAAGATGCAGCTGTAATTCCTTTTCCAAGACCGGATACAACTCCGCCTGTAACAAATACATATTTTACTGCCATAGTGTCTTTCCTCCTCCGTGAATAGTTGTTATCAAAAAAAATACTTTCCAAGTATACACCTATTCAGAAAAAAATTACAATACTTTTTTGATAAAAACATAGAAAAAAGATGGGATGAAGTGATTTTAACAAAGCAATGTAAAGAAGGAAGGCGAAAAAGCTTTGTAAAATGGGAGCAATGCAGAAAAAACCTCTCAGACAGCAGGTGGTTATACCTGAAACCGCAGAGAGGTTTTTGTGATATCTTTCTGTATTGGTAAGGATTTGTCTTTAGCTTAAAATCTGACGTTCGTTCACAGCTTCACTTGTGAGCTGTACACCAAGTTTTTTAAATGTCTTGATATCAACACTTGAAAGCATTACGGAAGTATGAGCCTGGCATCCTTTCAGTTTTGGAAGCTGGGAGAGTGCAAGCTCAGCGATCGGATTGACAGCAGCACTTGCGGAAAGTGCAATCAGGATCTCGTCTGTGTGAAGACGAGGATTCTTGCTGTTCAGGTAATCCACTTTCAATTTCTGAATCGGTTCAATTGCTTCCGGAGAGATGATATGGACATTGTGGTCGATGCCGGCAAGTTCCTTCAGTACGTTTACAAGAAGGGCAGCGCTCGCACCGAGCAGGTTGGAAGTTTTTCCGGTAATGATGCGTCCATCTTCAAGCTCCAGTGCGGCAGCAGGTCCGCCTGTCTGCTGAGCACGCTCCAGTGCTTTGACAGCAACTTTTCGGTCAGAAACAGTGATTCCTTCCATATTCATAAGAAGCTCGATCTTCTCAGCTTCTTTCTCAGAAGCATCACCTTTCAGAAGCGCATTGAGTGCTGCATAGTAGCGTCGGATGATCTCCTGGCGGGAAGCTTCACGGCAGGCTTCATCATCACAGATACAATTTCCGGCCATATTTACCCCCATGTCTGTAGGTGATTTGTATGGGCTGGAACCGTAGATCTTCTCGAAGATTGTATTTAAAACAGGGAAGATCTCTACGTCACGGTTGTAGTTTACAGTTGTTACACCATAAGCTTCAAGATGATATGGGTCGATCATATTTACATCGTTAAGGTCAGCTGTAGCAGCCTCATAAGCGAGGTTTACCGGGTGCTTCAGCGGCAGATTCCAGATAGGGAATGTCTCGAACTTCGCATATCCGGCTTCGATTCCGCGCTGGTGCTCCTGATATAACTGAGACAGGCAGACAGCCATCTTTCCACTTCCAGGTCCCGGAGCTGTTACAATAACAAGCGGATGTGAAGTCTCGATATAATCGTTCTTTCCGTAACCATTTTCACTGACAATCAGTGGAATGTTGGACGGATATCCCGGAATGTTGTAATGAATGTATACAGAGATTCCAAGGTTCTCAAGACGGTTCTTGAACAGAAGTGCACTTTCCTGTCCGGAGAACTGTGTGATTACTACACTTCCAACGAAAAGTCCCTGCTCACGGTAAGTACCGATCAGGCGGATTACGTCTGAATCATAAGTGATACCAAGATCCCCACGAATCTTATTCTTTTCAATGTCTTTTGCACTGATTGCAAAGACGATCTCAGCCTGGTCGCTGAGCTCCTTTAAGAGACGCAGCTTGCTGTCAGGTTCAAATCCCGGAAGTACACGGGAAGCATGATAGTCATCAAAAAGCTTTCCACCGAATTCAAGATAGAGCTTTCCACCGAATTTTCCGATACGCTCGCGGATATGTTCGGACTGCATTTTCAGATATTTGTCATTATCAAATCCAATTTTCATCGTTTTATCTTCCTTACTATAAATTTTGCCGAACTGTTATTACTATTATTAACAGATAAATCTGTTATAAACAGGCATTACTTTTCTAGTATACTATGAAACGGCACGTTTTTACAATATTTTCATAATCTTTTTATGAAAATAAAATAAGCGGAAACCCTACAAATAGGGAAACCGCTTTTTTATTGATACTTAAATGATACTATTTTTAACAGCGTCGAGCTTGTCAATTATGTCTTTTTGGTGGGACTGAAAGAGGTGACCGTAGGTGTTCATAGTCACTTTTACATCCTCGTGTCCTAGCCGTTCCGCGATCATTAAAGGATTCGCGCCGAGATTGATAAGAAGCGAGGCGTGTGAGTGTCTTAGATCATGCACCCTGATCCGCTTCATGTTGAGTCTTTCGCAGTTGTAGGTGATTGCCTGACCTAACCACACCCGGGAACGCATGAAAAGACGTTGCTTTGATTCAGGACAGTACAATTTGGCAATATACGCCTTGATCTCTTCCAGCAGGAAGTCCGGAGCTTCTATGATCCGGTTGCTCTTGACCGTCTTGGGTGACTGTGCAACATACTCTCCGGAAATATATGCCAGTGTCTTGTTGATCCGGATTGTTTTCTTTGCGAAGTCTATATCTTCCAGTGTGAGAGCCAACAGCTCTCCCTTTCGCATCCCGGTATAAAATAACATTTCAAATGCTGTATACAATTCAATGTTATCTTTTAAGTTATCAGAAAATAGCTTATACTCTTCCGGTGTCCAGTAATTGATCTGTTTCACTGTTGGCTTGCAGATCTGCCCGATCACTGGACTTTTTGGAAGCCCTAGATAATTTATAGCATATCGAAACAACATCCGCAAATAAGCATTAATCTGACGCGTGTGTGCTGCTGAATAATGCTCTGATAATAGTTGATTCTGCCACTCTGCCACATCTGCCGGAGTGATCTCTGATACAAGCATATCTCCGAAGAATGGAAGTATATGCAGCTCAATAGCGCACTTCTGATTGTCCAGAGTGGTCCTTTTTACTCTGTTCTCTTTGAATCGGACATATTTATCATACAAGGAACGAAAGGTTATATCCGGAGTAGTAGCGTACTGCTCCAGGAATATTCTTTCCCACTCCTTCGCATCCCGCTGCCGATCAAATCCCCTCTTTAGTTTCTGTCGTTTCTTTCCAGTCCAATCCGTATAGTAGAATTTGCAATACCATTTCCCTGTCTTTTCATCTTTATATGCTGGCATGGTTATCTTCTCCCTTCCTATGCCGGGCGGCGGCTTTGGTAGGATCAGAAGATTCTTCCAGTTTTGGGAAAAATGAAATCAGAAATTCTCGTCATTCATAATATCATCATCATGCTGTCGCATCTCATCTGTTACGTCTATGTCAGTGCGCTCATGAGCTGCCTGGACGGTCAGACGATCAGAAGAGTCTTTTTTCTCTCTTTTACTCTTCACAAACTCGGCAAATTGCCGGATCTCTTCCAGTTCGTCGGCTGTGTATTCGTCACCATCGAAGTGAGCTGCAAGCGTGCTGGCTTGGCTTCGCGATTTTCCGTGATGCTTCTCGATATTACTTTTCAATTTGTCATAAGTTTCGGGCGGGGCTTCTTTCCCAGAAAATGTGGGGTCTATATATTCCCAACCCATGAGTTGAGCGGGTGTTATATCGAAAAGATTAGCTATTTGTTCAATAACATCAATGTTTATTCCCCTTACGCCGCTTTCCCATAGAGCTACGGCTGTTTGAGAAACTCCTAATTTCCCCGCAAGCTGTTTTTGTGTAATGTTTAGATTTCTTCTAATTGTCCGTATTCGTTCACCTATTTCTACTTGTTTTTCATCCAATTACAAGCACCTCCTTTTCTTAAGAACAGAATAGCAAATTGCAATAAATATTTCAATATGTTATTGACAAGTATTTCAAAATGTAATATATTTTAATTGCAAAATGAAATATTTCAAAATGCAATAATGAAAAAGAGGTGATAAAAAACATGAGTTTAACTATTGACGATCATAAGTTTGCGGTAGCACTTGCGAACACTGGTTTGACGATTGGACAGGCTGCGGAGCGTGCCGGAATATCACGACAGCGATTTTGCATGATTGTAAACAGTAAGCGAGCTACAGCACAGGCAGTCGGAAAGATTGCGCGAGCTCTTGGCGTAGACGTAACAGAGATTATTGAAACCAACTAACACAGAGAAGCCGGGCGGCGGTTTTGGTAGAGTCAGAAAGGAATGAGGGAAGAAGACAATGCAGAAATCTAAGAAGAACCGAGAAGAGAATAAAAGCGCAGCACTTACTTGCTTGATAATGTTCTTAGCAATATTCGGCATGATTGCACACTGGGTTATTTTTGGATATTGAAAGGGGTGTGAAGCTATGGGAAAGTCGTTTTATGATATCGAGGATGTAAAACAGATTCTTGGAGTATCAGACAGCAAGGGATACGAATATATCCGGATCATGAACCAAGAACTTGCGAAGAGAGGTTACTTGACCGTTAGGGGCAAGGTTCCGGTCCGGTACTTCAATGAAAGATTCTTTGGAGCTGAGAACAATGAGATCGCCCAGTAGAGAGTCATTCATGCAGGACATTAAGCCGGGGATGTCGCTGCAGAAGTCAACTTTCAAGAAGATGTTAGGTTATGACATTACAACGCCCGGTTTTGCTGATGAAGCAATCGAGAAGCTCGAAGCTGTTGGATGCAGTAGGGCGAGAGAGTATTATACTGCTGCCAAGACAGAATACGAGCAGGAACATGAAAACATGATGCGGAGTGTGTCTGAATGGTACGCAAAGCAAAAAACATGGAAAGAGGTGAGTGAGCCACGGAAACAGCAAGAAGTGGAACGACAGAAGAGACAGGGCTTAGCAAAGAGTTATGTAGCAAGTCAGATCCTGAAATGGTAAGAAATGTATATAGTTTATTAGATATGCAAAAAGATAAAAGCATTCCGGTTCAGTCAAGAAAGAATTGCGTAACGGTTTTAGGGTGCGACCCGGCACTATCTGGAAAAATCAAATTTAATACATTGTCGAACAGAAAAAATGTAGAAGGGGTATTACCCTGGAACAAGTCGGAAACGCCGAGGGAATGGACTAATATAGACAGTGAATACTTGATCTATTACATGGAAACTTACTATATGTTAAATTCTGACAAAAAAATATTATCAGCGTTGGAGATGGTAGCGGATGCGAACAAGTTCAACCCTTTTATAGATATGCTTAATAGTGTTTCATGGGACGGAACGCCAAGAATCGAAAATCTATTAACAGACTATTTAGGCGTAGAAAAAAATGATTATTCTATACACTGTATGAAGTTATTGATGATTGCCGCTATTAGCCGGGCTTTTAATCCGGGCGCGAAATTCGATTATGTACTTATACTATCCGGTAAGCAAGGGATAGGTAAATCAACTTTCTTCATGAAATTGTGTTGTAATGAAGATTGGTATCTTGAAAATCTAAAAACAATAGATAAAGGCAAGGACGCGGCGGAGCTGATACAAGGGAAAATAATAGTTGAATTTAACGAATTGTTAGCAGTAAAAAGTGCGATAGAGGGCGTGAAGTCTTTCGTGACTGCAAAATCCGATGAATATCGTGGAGCTTATGCCAGAGACAAAGAAAAGCGTTATAGAACTTGTGTTTTTGTCGGCACAACAAATGACACGCAATTTCTTGTAGACAAAACCGGAAACAGGAGATTTTTGCCGTTGCAATGTGGAGAGGTATCAATCACAAAAAGCCTGTTTATTGATGATGATTTATTATTATATGAATTTAAACAGGCATGGGCTGAGGCATATAAAATCTATTTAAGCGGAAAGTTTTCTCTAGTCATGCCTAAAAGATTGCAGTGCTATGTGGAAGAATTGCAAGAGGATTTTAAGGAAGATGATCCGTTAATCGGTATGATCCAGTACTGGCTGGACGTGCATAATCACGAGTATGTGTGTAACAAGCAGATAGCGTCTGAGGTTTTAAATGTTGATAATCCTGACAGGCGATTGCTTAATCAAATAACGGAAATTATGAACAATTCGATTGAGGGGTGGGAGCGATCAGGAACGCACAGATTTCCCGGTCTTGGTAGACAGAAGTGTTATATTAAAACTCAAGATTTTACAGAAGCATATCAAGAGGAAGTGCCTTTTAAATAATTATTAAATAATTCTAGTTGTCATCATTACCGCATGGTTACCGTGAAAGTTACCGTGAAAATAGCGTATTTTCAAGTAAAATCGCTATTGGTAACTATGGTAACGATTATTTATAGAAAAATAACTTTTTATAAAATTCGTGTTGAAATCACCACAGAAAAAAGTTATAGAAAGTATCGTTCCTATCGATACCACGTTACCACTGAAAGGAGAAAACAACAGTGAAAATTTACTTACAAGACAGGAGTGGAATGATTGAGCTGCCTCGTGATATATGGATTACAGAGATTGGAAAAGGCGGCTTGATTGTGTCGAGTTGTTCAGTTCGGCCTTATCTGGGGGAATATCCAACCAAGGCGAGAGCCTCGGAGGTTCTGAGGGATATATTTGAGTATCACAGAGCCGGAAAGAATAGTTATATTATGCCGCAGGAGTAACAAAAAAGGAAATCGTGAAAATCACGATTCCCTCACATCTATGTCCTAGAGCCGGGCGGCGGCTCAAGAAAAAGGACAATTACATAATAACAGAGAATTGGAAGAAAGGAAAGACATAATCATGAAAAATGATATCAGAGAAATGATTTTAGAAAATATGTTTGACATGGCTGTAAACAATCAGGAAATCTGCAGGGATATGAATAATGCTTATGAAAAGTGGATTCATCTTTGCTATGATAATACGCCGAACGATATGATCGATAATTATCTCGAATTATCGACAGATATGCAACGAGAATCGTTTTTAGCTGGTGCTAGGATGACCTTAGCATTAATTTATGGAGGTGTGCAGAATGTTTGATATTGAAAAAGAATATGATCAATGGTTAGAGAATGGAGATCCAGCTACTAAAGAGGTTATGGACAGCTATGATGCATTGCATAACGCATTTAATAGCTATGTCGATGAGCTTATGACTTTCTTTTGGAAACAGGGATATAAATGGGCTATGAAACAACAAGAAGCGAAACAACAAGAAGTAGTAGAAAAATAGCGAACGTCCCAAAACGACGAAAGGTAGAAAACGCTCGGAACTCCCGCCCTTCCCGGAATGGTGCGTCAACACCGGAACGGGACGGCGGAAATTGATTGACACGATAATGTGCGAGAGGGGTGAACAAAATAGTCACTCCCCTTCCGGGAAAGAGGCTACCAACTCGGAACCGGACGGCGGACAGATTAACGAATCATCATTTTGATGAGTCATCAATTTGATGATGGTTAAGAATCTACAAGTGTGATTTTAGGTACGGTTGTTAATGTTTATAAGATTTTCAAAACGAAAAATAGCAAAAACGTTCGTTTTCAAAACGACGAATAGGCAGAAGATAAGGAAGTTCTTGCTGTAATAATTGAAGGTGATGCAGATGAGTGTAAAAATTAAGATATCGTATAATACAGAGGAAGAGCTGGCCGGAGTGATACGGTTGCTCTCTCCGGCATTGAAGTCCTGGAAGAGATCCAGGAACATGGAGGGGCACTATAAAAAGGCTTATGTGGAACTTGAACACGTGACAAAGCCCGGAGGAAGACGAGAAGAAAACGGATTGAAGCTGGAACGAAGCCCGGGAGAAGCATGAAAAAGAAATATCCGAATCTAATCCCGAACAGCGAACGAAGCCCGGAAGAACTGCGGGAAATGGGGAGAAAAGGCGGTATTAAGTCAGGAGAAGCGAGAAGAAAGAAACGAGACCAGGAGAAGACCGCAAGGATGCTGACCGATATTCTGTCAAATAGCCCGGAGTTTAAAGCTAGGATGGAGGAACTTGTTAAAATGTTAGGCGGAAAATAAAAGTTGAACAAATAAGATGCATTTGATATAATTATTTTAGAGCAATATAGAAGTACCGCGGGAGATACCTCATCCCGTAAGTCTCAGGGCGTGGGAATAGCTATTGGACAGAAATGTCTGAAAGTTGTTTCCACGTCCTTTTTATTTGCTCAACACATCATTCTTGTTACATTTTTACCAATAAGCCGACCGGGCGTTAAGCGGGGAAAGGAAATACACATGGAAAATAACATGGAAGGTCAGAACATGACCAATCAGAACCAGCAGGACGATCAGCAGACACAGCAGCAGGATCAGAACCAGCAGGGAAAGACGTTTACACAGGAAGATGTAAACCGGATTGTCAGTGAAAGACTGGCAAGAGCAAAGAACGCGGCCAATGGCAGCGGATCAGATCGCGAGCAGGAACTTGACAGAAGGGAAAGACAGTTAGATGCAAGGGAAAGACTTGCAGATGCCGGAATCCCAAAAGATTTACTCCCGCTGGTCGATTGTAGCAGTAAAGAGAAAATGGAAAGCAGCATAAACCTCATTGGTTCATATCTTGGACAGAAGAAAGCACCGACATCCGGAGCAGGAACTTATCGAATCATAAGCTCCGGAACGTCCGGAAACGCAAACGGTACAGGCGATGCGAGATCTCGTAAAGCGTCACCGGAAGAGATCAGAGCCGCTATGGGGTTGAAAGGAAGAAAATAAATGGCTATTGAATTAGTAGAAAAGTATCTTGGATATGTAGACGAGCAGTTTACAGAAGAGAGCAAAAAAGAGCATCTGACGAATCAGGACTTTTCGTTTGAAGGTGCTAAGAGTGTGAAAGTGTATTCAATTTCTACTGGATCCATGCAGGATTACGGCAGAATTTCCACAGGTGCAGGCAATCAGCTTGCTAGCCGTTATGGTACGATTGAAGAACTTAGCGCAGTAACTCAGACAATGAACCTTAGAAAGGATAGATCCTTTACATTCGTAATTGACAAACTGGACGAGGATGAGACCGGAGAAACGCTTGAAGCAGCTTCAGCACTTGCTAGACAGATTCGTGAAGTTGTAATTCCAGAGGTTGATACTTACGTCCTTGGAGAAATGTGCAAAGGTGCAGGAATTAAGCCGGAAGCACTGGGCAGTAAATACAATATTTATGATGCAATCTTTGAAGCGGGAGCGGATATGGATGAAGCAGACGTTCCTGAAACAGAGCGCGTGCTTGTTGTCACTCCGGCTACACTTCTCAGAATGAAGATGTGCAAGGACAATAACGGACGCTATCAGGAGATGATCGGAGCTGTACTTGATGAGGAAAAGAGAAAGATCGGCTTTGTCGGACATATTGATGGCATGGACGTGTTGAAGGTGTCAGCGAAGAGACTGCCGGCAAATTTTGGTTTCATGATTGCGCATCCTTGTGCGACTGCGGCGCCAACGAAGCTGGAAAGCTACAAGATTCATCAGGACCCGCCGGGAATCAGTGGAAGCCTTGTAGAAGGTCGAATTTGCTATGATGCTTTTATTCTGAAGAATAAGAAGAAAGCAATCTACTATAGAGAATTTGCAACAGAGTAGAAAAAAGAATCATCGAGGAGCTTCAGACGTGACGTTCTGCGGCTCCTCTTTTTGGTGGAGGGATAAACGTTGGATAACGAACAGCTTGTCGCCCGGATCAGGGCAGGAGAGAACGTTGCGGAGAATATGCTGCAGTTATGGCAGCAGAACAAGGGTTTTATTGCGAAGCTTGCGAAGAAGTACAGAGGATATGCTGAAATGGATGATCTGATGCAAGAGGGATATATAGGACTCTGTAATGCGGTTGATAAATATGATCTTGAAGCAGACTACAAGTTTCTTACTTGTGCGAGCTTCCACATCCGGCGCGCAATGATTCTATTCGTTTTACGCAGCCGGTCGGTAAAGATTCCGGAAGAATGGAACACAAAATTGAATAAATATAATAAATTCATGGATGAACATTATAAAGCCACAGGCTGTGAACCGTCAGCAATACGAATTAGAGCCTTTACGCACCTAGACGAAGAAGATGTTACAAAGCTGAAAGAAATTGAAAAAATGCGGCAAATCGGAAGCCTAGATGCGCCTATAGTGGGAGCAGAAGACAGCACACTGTCTGAACTGGTTGCATCCGATCAGGACCTTGAGGGAGATGTGATCGAAAGATTTGACCGGGAACAAGCGTATGCAAGCCTACGGGAGTCAATCGAGAAGCTTCCGGATAACGAACAGGCAGTTATATATATGAGATTTTATAATCGTGACAAAGTGAAAGATATCGCAGAGTCTCTCGGTGTAGCCATGAATACCGTGAAAACTTACGAGCGTAGAGCAATGCGAAGACTATGGCAGCAGGAGAGCCGGCCGTGGCATAAGTATTACACCGATAAGTATCTGAAGCCTGTTACCTTCCGGCATGTTGGTGTGAGAGAGTTTCAGAGTACATGGACGAGCGAAGTGGAAAGAGAGGGGATCAGAAGATATGAAAAATCACGAGGGTTATCATGATCCCACAGCCGGCGAAGCACTCCGCCGGGTCAGACATAAAAAAGGATATGCTCAAAAAAGAGCAAAAGTTGCACCGGTGCATTTAACCTATTTGCTGTATGAGGTGGAGGGCTTTCCTGATACTGAAATGATACTAGGAAAACAAACAAAATGTAGAAAACACGTCAAAAAACAACGGAAACAACCGAAAAAGAATAAAAAAAGTGTAAAAAATCAGTGAATAGTCGATACTTAGCAATCTTTTTATTGATTTATGGAAAACCACTATTTATAATGGTAGGAAGTAGTTGTTTTTTTACAAATAAGGTAAAAGATTTGCTGGAAAATAACCACTATTTAAGTTTTGGAGGAAAAAAATGGAGAATAACAATAAAAACAAAGGCCCGAACAAGAACCGACAGGGTTGGGGAATTATTTTGTTCACTACCTTGGTGGTTACTTTTGTTGTTATGGGCCTATATTCTATGATGCAGGGCGGAAGCGCTTCTGAGATCAGCTATGATAAATTTCTGAAATTAGTTGATAATGGAAAAGTAGAGTCTGTCACATTTACCAATTCAAGGATCAATATCGTTTTGACAGATGACGCCAGAAAGGAAAAGGCAGAGGGAAAACTTACAGAAGTAAAGGATAATGAGAAAGCTTCTGCAGACCAGAGTGATAGTTCAGATTCTAAGGAAAGCGAAGATCAGGAAAATGTTATGGACAGTCTGCTTGGTCAGATCAGTCAGATGCAGGGTAGCTCCAAGAGCAAGGAACCGGATTATTATACAGGAAATGTATCAGATGACACACTTGTAAAGCGTTTAGATAAGGCAGGGGTAGAGTTTAAATCCCAGATTCCGGATACGGCAAGTTCACTGATCATGGATATCTTCATCACAGTGATCCTTCCGATCGTACTTCTTGTATTCATGTTTAATTTCCTTATGAAGAAGATGTCTAAGGGCGGCGGAATGATGGGAATCGGCAAGAGCAATGCCAAGATGTATATGGAGAAGCAGACAGGTGTGACATTCTTAGATGTTGCAGGTGAAGATGAAGCGAAGGAGTCTTTGCAGGAAGTTGTTGATTTCCTGCATAATCCTGGAAAATATACAGGTATCGGAGCGAAGCTTCCGAAGGGAGCACTTCTTGTAGGACCTCCGGGAACAGGTAAGACACTTCTTGCGAAAGCAGTTGCAGGAGAGGCGAAGGTTCCGTTC